>LUME01000016.1_pt1 | contig 42307 bp, 72 predicted proteins | sample 729951 | NCBI WGS metagenome assembly LUME01 (sample SAMN03860271, study PRJNA289734) | marine metagenome | biome: seawater column; feature: ocean; material: water; isolation source: Red Sea water column Station 34 - depth 200m | place: Saudi Arabia: Red Sea | collected 2011-10-15 | depth 200 m | reverse complement strand
CTGTGAACCCGGCCTGCCAGGTCTTTCTCCTATCGAGGAAGAAAGATGCGGTGATGCAGTGGACTCCGACTCCGCGCTCTGGCTTGGTTGTTGGGTGATTCTGTGTGACGAATCGCTGGTACTGATAGCGCAAACTTTCTAACTGCCATTCAACATCCTGCTTTTCAGCACTCAGCCGCTGGTATCGAAAGTACGGGTCATCGTCCGTCTGGCTTTCTGCCGCGACTGTGCTGAAGTATCGCTGGTGGTAGTTGTCACCGTAGGCGACCGTCACACGAAACCCAACAAATCCTGCCGGGTGTTCTCCCGGCTTGTACTGCTTCACCCCCATTATGCGTGACCCATCTTCCTTCGAGTGGTGGCCTTCACCCACAGCTCAATCGTAAAGCCGCAGAGGAGCATCGCGCCGGGTATCACTGCCACCAGGAGCGTCGTTATGTTTTCGAGGGGAGTTGCCGAGAAGAATGGCTGTCCAAGCTGGTCTTTCCAGCAGGCGTGGAAAAATGCCAGGAGTGCCACGTAGCAAACGACGAATACTACCGTCCCTTGCTTCATAGATAGTTCATTGCTGTTGGCTTGATTGAATTCGACATCTGACATGATTGCACCTCGTTGATGCTCAGTTGGATGGTCTTGGAGTTAAATTCTTGCCCGTTTTGTGTCGATGTTGAGGTCTTCTGGTTCTAGGGTTTGCTCAAGGGCCTCATCGTAATGGTCATGCCCGATTGCTCCGAGGCGGCTGGCTACCTGAACCATTACTGTGTCCCGACCGAACTTTCTTGTTACAGCGGCAGCGCCAGGGCAGTGGCTCACATCTACCGGCTGATAGTTTCCGTCCTCGTCATGATTGCGGCCATCGTTGCGATAGACGGTTTTGTGGCAGTGGAATGTCGAGTCCTTACCTGACAGGAGGTCTTCGATTATTTGCTCGCGTCGCCCCGGCTGGAGACTGATAGCCTTGTCATCCTTTCTAAACGGGCAGTTCGCACAGGGCTTTCTCACCGCAAATTGGTTTTTCATTTCAGGCTTTGCCCCTTTCCGCTTTCCTGAAAATCCATTCTGCACCGAATACGATACCAGAGGTTCCTACGATGATAGCAACGTCTTCCCACTCAAAGGTCATACCCAGGATCCAACCTAGCGTTGAGTCTACGGCCACCAGCACTCCAGCCCAAAGTGCCCATGCGGAAATTCCGGCACCAAGGCCGCGAGCTGCATACTTGCTGCCTATCGCGAACGAGAGGATGACTGCCAGGTGCTTCAGCAGCTCCATGAACTCCGGCATATCCTCAAACGAGGCTCCAGTGATAGCTCTGGCAAAAGACTCGGTAATGACCATTGCAACCGCGAACAGCAGCATGGCCCCCGAGACAACCCCTATCCCCATACATAGGCTTGTTAGAATCTGACCAAAGGAGAGCCGTTCGCCGTTTCGTATCAACATGGAAACCACCTCTTAGCTTTCCGATGGTTGAACATAGAGATGCTCAAACCGGTGTTTCAATACACCATACACGACCGGGCAGACTATCAGGACGAGGTTCCCCAGCGCGATGCCGACCAGGATCGAAATACCAATGCTCGCCCACTCGATCAGTGGAGGTGTTCTTCGCGCCACACGCGCTTGCGCCAGCTTGTCGCGTAGCCGTGATGAGTTCACGGCGGCCACGGCCAGGGCAGCGTTCAGTAAGGCCATGAAAGACAGATACCCCTCTCCCAGCATTTGCGGCCATCCGCTGGCAGCCACGGCCAGCATGGCGCATACGGGGCCTATACCCCAAAGCACCCAGAATACGGCTGTTTCTTTGTTCTGTTCGGACATTCTATATCCCCTTGTAATAGATCTGTACCAATGTTAGTAAAGCCAGAAAGCACACCATGATTTTTACTGCTTCCACTATTGAGTACAGAACGATCTGCATTCTTGGGATGCTCGGTCCAATTTCCTTAACTTCTTTTGGTGCATCCGGAGAAATAGCCCAGACACTTCGTCCTTTCATTTTTTTGTGCTGGATAAATCCGCTTCTTCTGGCTTTCCAATATATAAAGTATTCTTTCAATTTCCTGTCTCTCTAACTCAGTAAATGCGCTTGCCCATCTTCACCTTTGCGCAGTTTGGTGTTCTCTCCGCCTTTACGCTCGATGAGGGACACCAACTCTTCACTGGCTTTAGCCAGAATGAGTTCCCCGGAAGAACGAAGTGTATTAAAGTCACCATCCCCCTCATGTACCCACTTTTCAGCGTCGCTGAGCGCCTCATTCTCAGTAGAGCCTATCCCCCAGACATTCTCTGAATCAAACACCACAAACATTGCTTTCTCCTGATTTAAAATACTCAACCGGCGACCCTTTTATAGAATCATAGCATGATACTGTAAAGACGTAAGCATAAAAAAACCTGGCATTGCTTAACCAGGTCTTCAGTCGCTTTGCATGGCACCTTTGAGGCTAAACCTCTTTTGACTTAGTACGTCTCGCCTTGAGAGCCCGTGAAAACATTCTGGCAGCTTCAAGTAATCCAGCCAAAAAGAACAGCAGATGTCCGAATATCTCTGCCGTCACTATTGTTCTGTACTCAAAATAGGCGGCGGAGGCAGGCAGGTTATTGGGAGTATAAAGGTTGCGGACATCTTCAGCTCCAGTAATCAACAGGATGATGTCATATCCGAACACGAGCAGACAGCCCACAATAACCATCAAGCCAAGTTTATCTCGGCTTATACACAAATACTTCATTTACGCTTGTTCCTGTTAGATTTATATAATGTCTCTGGCTGTTTTTAGCGCTCGGTTAACGTCTAAATATTTCAACCAATTTTCTTTGGTAAGTGTTATGCCTTTGGGGATCCTTTTCTCTTCAGCCTTTAGCGCGAACACCCCTTTTCGATTCAACACGTTGCTCATGAGGTCCATCTGCTCTTTGTAACGAAGGAACGCAGACACTGCTTGGGTGCTGGCTGAGCCTATGACCATTTCCTTTGGGATCTGAACAAGCGCGGCAAATCCGATGTTTTGCGAGCGGTGGAGTTCCTTGCTATGCCCGCAGGTAGAGATGAGCGGGTTATCAAACACCTTTACAGCTTCAAGGGTAAGGTATCTGACTTCAGCATCTTGTACTGTCACCATAGCGAAACCAACCGCTTCCTCAACCTGGCGCACTTTTTCGTTGGTTGGGAAGTTAAGATCCGCTTGCGGCATGTAACACCCATAGACAACGGCAAGTCGGTAGTCACCCTCCTCTTCTGAGGGCGCTGTATCAGACAGCTCTGCCGCTCTCTGACGGTCTTCAGCATCCATTATCTGGTCTATGTATTTCAGCTCCCTAGCATCCACCAGGAAGTTTCTGTCTTTCGTGAATTGCATATAAGCGTACTGCATGGTCAAAGCCCCTTCTATTTCTGTTCTCTTGGGGTGCGCTGGGACACCACGCCCTGTTCGTAATACTTCGACCACATGCGCTGAGGCCACCCATCAAGGAAGTCAACGTGAAAAAATGCTCGGTTCTCGCCAACACGATTCTGAACACTGTCGTTGTGTCCTTGTCGTGCAGCTTCAAACTCAATAAAGACCCGGAGGTCTTCGGATATTTCCGCCGTAAATTCGGCTTCAGGCAGACCTGACCAGCTCGGAGTGCCTATGCTCGTCGAACTGTATTCCGGTGCCTGGGCGCTTGTGCCATAGGTTCTACAGATGCCCATTACACTCACCCTCCCGATACTTGCCGAGCATTACCAAGGCCATTAGCCAGGAGCTGCTGAGCATCGTTAAACAAGGCTGTGCCTCGCTCAAAGGTGAGTTGTTTTGGGATGTCCTCTCTGGGCCACGTCCCAGCGACTTCAAGAAGCAAGCAAGCGGCCCAATAGAGCTGCTGCTCCTCGCTTTTATCACCCAAGGTGCAAACCACCGGGAAACCGTACTTACGGCTATAGCGAGACATTTCCTTGAAGGCTTTCAGCTCAGGCTTTTCCAAGTCGCGCTGGTAGGCTTCAGCAATCTTCCAACTGGTCTTTTCGGCCAGCTTGGCGTCGTACTCAGCGATGCGCTCTTTGAGGCGTTGCACAACAGGAGCCAACTCCTCGATCCCTTCCGCCTCTTCAAGCGTGTAGCGTTTGTCTTCCTGGTAGTCCACGATTTGAGGCGGCGTAGGTCGCTTGGGGATAGCTGCAAGTTCATCCATGCTCATCGAGGTGGGTAACCCGCCCTCAATCTCGCCCTGCTCGTTGATTGATTGGCTAACGAGCAGGTGGTTTCCGCCGACTTCGGTGTCATAGCGGTCATCGTACTCCTCACCAATGGCCCAGCCTCCCAGACCAGAGACAAAGGTGTTTCTCATCCGAAGCCGGTTGAATCCTTTCGATGCCCCAGGGTCGTGGAGGAGGTGCGCTTCATCCATGAAGAAGTTAGGAGCTTCGTCGCGAACGGACATTTTCACCTTCATGTTTGCATTATCGAAAATCGGGCCAAATGTGCCTTCAAGCATGAATGGCTCTATTTTCTCCGCCAGATCATCATGACCACCTGCCCGAAGGTTCTTATGCAGTATCGACACCGTGGCTCGTTCCTTCCCGTCTTCCGGGAGGGCCTCCTCGATTTTCTTCCTTTCATCGTCAGTCAGTGCGACTGCGCGAGCGAGGAATGTCACCACCAGCTCTCGCCAGTTGTTGACTGGCTCGACATGGATGGTTCCAGTTTGGTTCTTTTTATCAGTCATCTCTCATTTACCCTTGTTGCAAGCCGACTCGATGCTTCTCCGGCGAAACCATTGCGCGGTCGCGGCAATTGCGAAGAACACTACAAGCCAGCCAATAGCGGCCAGCAGGGAATACCCTGCCAGCGCGTAGAATCCGGCATCTGTGCCTTGAATGAACTTTCCGAACATACCGATGCCCGCGAGAACGAAGGCGAGCACCAGAAATAGCTGAACTATAGTTGCGGCGAGCTTATTGACGTTCATTGGACCAACTCGCTTTTTCCGAATTCTGAATTGAGCACCTCGATCACAGCATCACGAAGCTCCGCATCCTGGATGTTCTCCACATCGAAGCCGGTGACAATGGCATCAGATCCGACACCGCAAAGCACTTGCCCTTTACCCTCGCCATTGACCTTGATGGGGACCATTGGCAAGGGTGTATCCGTGCAACCGGCAATGTCGGTCGCTATCATCGGGCCGCCCTTGGGGATCACGACATTACCAACGAACCCCCAGTCCACTCTGCCAGCGTCTTCATCCGGTGCGTACTGGTCGCCCCAGAACGCGATAGCGGCCTCCTGGTGCTGGTGGCCGACCCGAAATACGGCAAAAACAGTGACCAGCGCAAACGTCGCTACCACCGCCAGCAGTACCAAAGTTATTTTTTTCAGATTTACCATATTCATTTGCCGCCCTTATTGCTGCGTCGTTTCCAATAGAAACGTTCGACTACTGCTGCCTCTCTATCCAAGGTTTCTGACACATAGTCGTACCTGAAAGGGCCGCACTTAATTAAATCCTGACCTGCCACACTGAATGTGTTCGTTAGCGCTTCAACGTGCGAGTGAGCCTGCACATTCTCTTTTGCCACATTTCCGTGCTGATCCATGAGCCAATACGATTTCACCATTGCCTACCTCACTTGATAACCGGCAGCTTCCGCTGCTTTATCAAGCGCCTCAGCAAAGCCGGTATCAGCTTTTTCCGCACTGTTGTAGAGAGAGCCGCAGGTGGGCCACGAACGCCCTATCAGCTCCATAGAGAGCGCCTCAGCGAGCATTTCTCTTATCTGGGTTTCGGCCTCACCGTATTCCGCCAGCGTTTCATCAATGCCTGCCCCCTCCATTAGCTTGATGATTTGAGGCTGATTGAGCCAAATCCCTGACAACGACTCCAGTTGGATGCAGGCGTCCCGAATCAGCCTTCTGTCCAAGGTAATGCCATTCACGGTGGATACCAGATGCTTGGGCTCCCACTTGCGCTTCCGGGGCCTGGATATGTCCGAAATGATGGTTACCGGCTTATTCCGCAGCTCTCGCGGCAGGCGTCCATCCAATCCATGGACGAGGCGACGTGCATACTCATACTCGTAGGGCTTTAGACCTTTCCCGTCCCGGAACATCTCGGTATCCACCAGCAGGTGTCCTTCGAGTCTTGCCCTCGTTCTCGCTCGTTCTGACATGACAGACTTGCCTTTTCCGGAAGTCCCCATGACGAGCGAATGGTATTGCTCATTATTGTTGGTGAACATTGCTTCTCTCTGCGTTTATTCGCTGGTAAATCTCCTCGCGATGAACCTCTACGTTTTTCGGGGCATCGACGCCGATCCGTACCTGGTTGCCGTTAACCCCGAGAACGGTAACTTTTACATCGTCACCAACCATCAGCGTTTCGCCTATACGGCGTGTCAAAATCAACATGCTAATACTCCTCTTGCTCAATAAAGCGTTTTTTGTTTTGTTTTCCGGGCCTTAGTAATTCGAGTTTTCAACGCTGTTATAACCCGCCTCACTTCGCCCAGCTCTTCTTCATATTCTTGACGTTCATCATCTGGCAGCTTTTCCTTCAGCTTGTTCTCGTACCACTTCACTGACTCCAATTCTGTTGCCAGTGCATACTTCAGAGCGGCCAGCTTTGTTGTGTAGAGCCCCGGTGGCAGGTCTTCGCCTACCTTGAACTGGTCTCTGAATTCTTGAGAAATGGATTTGAGCCAACCTACATCGCCATGCTTGGAAGACCGCTTTCCCCAGGTAATACCTTGTACCCTCTCGGTCACGTTCACGTAGACAGCATCTTCCTGGAGAGATCGAGGCAAGGTCATTCCAAAGCGCGACTTAGCTCCCCGCTTGCGCTGGATAGAGCGAACTATCCATTCGTCCACGTCCACTTTGATCCGCCCGTCATATTCGTAGCCATGGGCTCTGTAGAGGACAGCGCCGACCTTCACTATGGATGCAGGGTATTTCTGTCGCTTCATGACGTTCTCACCCTGCCTAGTGGAGCGTTTGCTCTTCTACGACGACCGCGCCATCCACCAGCTTAATTCTTACAGGGCCAGTGGTGCCGTTTACGTCCGCAGCCACCCCGTTATTGAGAGCTGCATAGAGGCGTCGAGCGCCATCTACGACCTTGATTCCCTTACTCTCAAGCTGCTGGAGCATCTCTTCATAAGATATTTTCTCGGGCAAAACAGTCATCCTTCAGTTCTTTGCGCTACTGCCGACCATAGCCAGCGCAGGGTTCAACCAGAATCCGGGAAACGAAGTGAACAGCTCCGCCTGCGTCCGGATGTACTCCAGCACCAAATCACAAGCCACCCACCGCCGATTGTTTCTTTCAGCCGCCAGCCCGCTCTTGTTAGAACCGCTGAACGGATCCACTACCAGGTCACCTTCCTCGGTCAAAAAACGGATGGCGAACTCAGGAATGTCCGTAGGGAACATTGCTGGATGTGGAGGCAACCCAAGTTCTTTGGCTACCCGGCGCACTTCAATGGTATCGGCACAACGATGGCCGCGATGAATTACATTTTTCGGGATTCGGCCCTCTGTCACCGCTGAGAAGGCATTACCTCGCAACCGGTACGCACCGTCCCCGTAACTGGCGACCCGGCTGTCTCCGCCCTGACTCATGAGCTGCTGGTGCTTTTCGGTATGAGGCTGAAGGACACGGCGGTTGTCGGAACGGACTCGCTCAGGATCGTTGGTAAACCAGAACACCGGTTCCCATCCAGAGCAAAGCTGCTGACGATTCACGCAGGCCCAATGCGTAGGACTTGGCGGCTTGGAGAGGTTCACCCACGGCCAACGATCCATCAGGGACAAGCCAAGGCGGTCATGCAGGGCTATCACCATGCGCTCGACGTAAAGTGAGCGCGACGGGCGCTTGGGCTCAAAGATGTCGTTGCTGATGTTGAGCACGACCGAACCTCCGGGCACCAGGTTCTTGACGATTGGCTCCAATGCCTCGGTGATGAAGTCCACCCACTGCGATTCGGCCACGTTTCCATATCCAGATCGGCGAACAGCGTCTTGTTGCTGGACCAAACCGCGAGGCCCAGATTGGTTGAGTAGGCCAGGAGCCGTACCCCACCCAGGGCCTCATGCAATCCCTTCTTGTTCTCTTGTGATAGCTGCCAGACGCCCCGCTCCCCTTCGACACGCTCCAGCAGATTCAATGTTTTCAGTGTTTGCTGATACCAGCGGATTTTCCGCTTCAGCTTACTGCGTTTGACGCGAGCTTTGCCTATCTCGCTTTGTTCGCTCAGTGCAGATTGAGGAATCCCGGCAATTTCTGCCACGGACTCATAAAGTTCTTCATTGGACAGTGGCTTTTGTGCCCGTGAGTAGGCTTCCTGGACATGGAAGAGTTCGAGCTGGCTACTCATCGCGCTCACCGCCACTGAATAAGGCGTTGAAGGCGGCCACGGACTGTGAGTCGTTTACTTCAACTTCTGAGTAGAACGGCCACCAGGTCAGTCCACCCCCACTCAGCCACGAGCAACGGAACTCCAGGACATCGCCCTGAAGCCTCTTGAATTCGACGTGTTGCGGCTCGTCATGCAGGCAAATTGACGGCAACTCCACACCCAGGCGGTCCCTAACTATAGAGTCAGACATAGAGCCATAGCTCATGGCGCTGTCATCGTTCACCCACAACATGCGGTTGGCTCCACCCGCCAGGCTTATCACCATGAATGCCAGCAGCAGGAGACTTCCAAAAATTCGAGATACTTGACGAACCATCATTATCCTTATCGTTTGTACTTTGCACGGTCAGTGCAGTTTCTTGTCATCAGTGCGAAACGCACGGACATGAACCTCGCCCGTGCTATCCGAAAACTGGATCTCCGAAGCGTTTGAGGCTTCAGCAATACTGAGCAGCACCCGGCAGAGCAGTTTCCCCGTTTCCTCAGAGCCGTGATTATTCATGAACGCGGCTATCTGATTGGCGATTTTGTGTTTATCCGTCGCGGATCTACTCACAAGCTCAACTCCTGCTGGTTTTCGCTGGCTTGCCCCTCGGGCTCGCCCTCCAGCTCTGCCAGCTTCTCCCGGAGCGCCTGAAGCTCTTCTACGTCATCGCGAGTCAAAGTGAGGGTGAAGGTGTCCCCGTCCTCCTTGATGGTGTCCAGGCGCTTTGTGAGGGAGCTGACGCTCTTGTGCATAGCCTCAACGACCTTTTTACCCATTTTGGGCGAACTCTTTTTCTCGACCTTCTTGCGAGTCAACTTCTTGGGCTTTTCCTCTCCCTCGCCAGCTTTGGCCTCCTTGAGCATCTGAACCGCTGCTTCGCCGTGCTCACGGAAAAGTTCCGACGCATAGGTGGCGGCTACCTCGTTGGCCTGGATCATTTGCTTCAGTTCAAGCGGCAGCTCCAGCAGCGCTTTGGCCTGACGAACATGTTCAGCAGTGCGGCCTACCCGCTCGGCGATTTCCTGATCGCTCCACCCCCAGTTAGCAAGCCGACCGTAGATAACGGCCTTCTCCAGCGGAGTGAGCGGGAGCCCATCGTTGCTGGTGGCTATCAGTAAGGTCTGTTCTGCCTCGTCGCCCTTGTGCTCCAGAACCTGGATCTTGCGAATATCAGCGCCTTCTGAAATCGCCAGAAGGATGGCGCGGCGACGGCGGTGCCCTTCGCGGACAAAGACATTTCCATCGCGAACCTTCACGATGATTGGTGGAACGTAGTCCCCCCGCTTGTAGGCGTCCGCCAGCGAGCGAATACCTGCCTTGATGTCCGGGCGCTCGTAGTAGTCTTCGCAGAACGCACCACGGGTGTTGAAGCCTTCCTCCTCCAACAGCAGGTGCGGCGCTACAGAAAACAGGTCGCTCTTCGATACATCGGCTGATTCTCGGTTCAGCGACTTCAGTGAGTTTACTTGTGCCATTTGGGCTCGCTCCTCTATGTCCTGGTCAACTTTATAGCATCATATCATGATACTGTAAACTGCAAGGCACAAAAAACCCGGTTTTTTCACAACCGGGCCTCTGGGAGTCCTTATCGTTTCTCAGCAACCTTGATTAACCTCAGCGCCAGCATTGCCCACTTCAGATAAGCCTCCAGCCGCTGCTGGAATTCCTTGCCTGGTGGACGCCTATCCGTTTTATGAGCGATTGTTCTCTCGATACCAGCAAGGCTTTTGCGAAGTTCAAGGTTTCGCCGAATACCGGTCATTCTCTCCCGCGCTTCGCTCGGCTCGAAGCGAGACAGGCCGAATAGGGGAAGCTCCCGGTAGTCCTGCGTCCCCAAATTGATTTGATTCCACTCAAGAGCAGCTTGCCACGGTCTTCTTTGTGGTGAAACGGCCTGCTTTCCACAGCTAAGGCAAACCACTGCCCACCGAATCCCCTTCGTCTCCAGCTTTCGCATCTGGCCTCGTCCGCCGCAGCTATCACAGGCCGCTACAGGTATGTTAAACGGGTCATGATGCCCGTAGGCAACGGTATCGGTTTGCTCGTAATGCTCATCCGAACGAAGCTCCGCTAATCCAGTATTACCTTTCTCTTGTCTCTGACCGTTGAGCCCTCACCAGTCTCCTCTTCTTCGTCTTGCTGGCTCGACTCGGGTTCTGCTAACTCATCCAGCGCTGGCAGAGACTTTCCGCCACCAGCTCGCCCTGGATGTGCGCGTTGTTCACTCAGTACAGAGAAGGTTTCTCCGTCAATGACTTCCAGGTCAGCACCACGCTCATGGGCGTACCTCCGGAGGGAGAGCAGCAGCAGACGGTACTTTCGACGCTGAGGAATGCTTATCTGCACCAGGTAGGACGTTTGCAGAGACTCATCCAAGCGCTGGAAGAATGAATCAGGCACCCCCTTAACCAGCAGATGGGAATGCTGATCCATAGGTGACGCCGATGCCATAGGGTATGGCAATCGCCGGTACTCTCCGTAAAGCCTCTTGCGTAACACGCAATGGACAGCAAAGGCTCCGACTGCCCACCACAGCCCCAGCACGATCCCGGCTCCGCAAAGGAGCATTGAGGGAGCAGGAATCCCCATGACAGAGGGGATCACGCTAACCCTTTGGGTCGTAGAGGTGCTCTGGCTGGCGTTTTCTGCTGTCATTGGTCCTGCCCTTTCGCTCAACCCGCCAACTGCTGAGTGAGCAGCTCGGCCACCTCATCACCGCTGGAAGTTTTCAGGGTTTCACCACAAACTTCGCACCCCAGAAAAAAGGTGATGCCAACCTCGTGCATCCTGATCCGCCCGTCTGGAGCCTGCCCCCGGTTAACTGGAGCACAGTGCCACCGCAGCGCGTCACCAGCCGCACCACAATCTGAGCATTCATGTACGTCAGCGTTTTTACTACCCATATCACTCTCCTCTCTTGTAGCGACCAGCCTCACATCCAAACCTTTCCGCTTTCCCAGTGCTTTCATCCACCGTCACATGGCACAGCTTGTCCACGACCACCACTGAGACCCTCGCCTTGCCATCTTCACGAGTCACTGATTTCGCATAGCTCAGCGCCTGTAATGCGACCTGGACGCCAAAGTCGGCGAGAGCCTTATTCTCTGGCAGGTATGGCGAATCAGCCGGTTGTGATGCCGGGGGTTCTGCCTGTACCTGGTCATCACACGACTTCGGAGAACCATCTGCCGACAAGGCGACTGCCACCGCCGCCCCTTTCAAGTTCGAGAACTGGTAATACAGCGTTTCGTCCCGACAAACCTGGTAGAAGCTGTAGTTTCGCAATCCTTCCGGAAACGAAGTGTCGCCACACGACTGAACCTGTCCATGGACATAGTTGGGGGTAAGCCCACCCACGAACGTCTTGTCAACGTAGAGGTACTCAACACCCGATAAGCAGATAACGTCCTCGGACCCATGCAGGCCATCCCATACGTCTCCTGCCTTCAGCGACCGTTCCACCATGGGATGGTTATCGTCACTTTGTCCGCACCCCGCCACCAGCGCGGCAATCATCATCACAACACAGGTCTTACGCCCCAACATGCCTTCCACCTTTACCTAAAAGAATTTGCCTTGGTTGTAGATCTTTTCCTTTTCAAACGAGATGGCATCCGCCCGGTTGTCGAATGGACCAAATGACTCCCCGTCGATCACCACCTTCCACTGACAACGCCAGCGTCGTGTCCATGCGGCCATCTTTGACTCGTCAGAACAGAGCCCGCGGATAGCGTAGAAAGAGACCATGAGCGGGAAGCTGGTCGGGACAATGCGCGAGACACGCTGTTTGCTGTACTCCTGGACATCGAGGCCCTTGAAGGAGACCTCATCCGCGAAGCCACATACCTCGCCATTTTTGATCACGATTCGTTTCTTGCTCATGGTTCTACCCGTTAATCCAAAATGATTTTTCGTTTACCCGGCTGAAGCTCCAAGGGCTCTTCTTCTTTCACCTTCGGTGCAGAAGAGGCCGTGCTTACAACTACCGGTTCATTGTCTTGTTCGTTATCTCGCTGGCGCTGTGCCAATTCATCCAGTGATGCAGGTTCATCACTGGGACGCCTTGGCGTCTCACCAGCTTGCCTTGCGGCATAGTCACGCATCAGCTCGTCCAGCTCTTCATCGCGACGGTTTTGCCATGCCCGATACACACTGAAGGCAATCGGCGGTATCGCCAGCGCAAGGATCATCCACAACATGGATGCACCGCCATCGCTTGGTTCGCCTGGCACCTGTGTAGCCGCTCCCCCGGTAGAGGTTCCATCCACCCCCAAAATCGCCTCAACGACTGCCGGTGCGTTCATGAGCATGATTGCAGGCGCTACGCCCATAAACATGGCTCCGATACTCTGCCTTGCTATTCCACTTATCAGACCGAATATCAGCATCATTCCGGCTAATATCTTCACGAGCGTACTGTCCATGAAGCTCACCATTGTCCCCGTCATCGAGACAAATGGATCACCCGAGGACACTGAAGGCCGCTGTTCCTCCGGTTTATCTTGCTCTGGCTCGGTTACCTCAGTCGCTGGTGGGTTGGTATTCTGCTGCGGTTCTTCAGTTGTTCCGGGTGCCTGTTCCACCTCATTGGTGCTTTGTCCTGGCGCGACATACTGATATTTCGCTGTCAGTGTGTCGTCATTGACCTCGATGGACTTGAGCCTGACCGATCGGCCTTCCTTCTGCTCAAGAGCTTGCTGGATAGGCTGCTCTTGACCGGGAACTGTCCCTCCCGCCCAACCATTGAAGCCATCATCAGGAATCCGGCATTTATCGCTATCCTTGAACGACGACCAATCCTTGTACTTGCCGGGGCAAATGAAATAGTTGCCGTCCACCTGACGCCACTGGTTAGCCGGAAATGTTTCAACTCTGGTCACGACCGGAGTATCCCCTTGCTCGAAGTCGATCAGGGTCTGGCTTTGTGGGTCATTGTTTGCGGCGTCCTGCTTATCATCTCCGTCATCAGCCAGAATGGTGCCGACCACTACGCCAGTAGTGAAATCCGCCATCACGACTGAAGGAGTGGCTGCCAGAAGGCTTACCAAGAGAGTGAGCCATGCCACTCTCCTATTTCTACGACGCATCAGCTCCACCCCCTCTAATCGAGCATAACTTTCCGCTTACCAGGTTGCGGCTTCACAGACTCGAAAGTTTCAAGACTGCTCGACTGCACCGCCTCTGGTGTCGTGGACGTTGAAAGGGTTGCCTGCGGGCGAGGCTCATTCCTCGACGCCTCGTTTGTACCGCCCTCTTCAAAGCGGCTAGAGCTGCTGGAGGTATTGCTAGTCAAATTCACCACGGCCATTCCAGCCACCCCTGCCATGCCTAGCGCGACCGCTACAGGGGCGACCACGCCAATAACATCGAGGAGCTGCTCGTCCATCTGTGCGAAGCGCGGCGCTTGAGATGCCGATGCTGCTGGCGCTGCGGTAACGCTGAACATCAGAAGCAACGCCATGGCTGTTTTCCGGGTCACCATTCGTTTTGCTCCGTCTCGCTCTGAGTATGCCCAGCGCTGAAGTTGTATTCCGGCTTCAACTCTTTTTCCTCGATTTCGAGGTTCTCCGGGCGGATCCGGTTTTCCAGTTGTTCGCACGACTTGCCTTGGAAACCGCTAAAGTCAGCAGCAATCTTCCCGCCCTTTATTTTCAAATTGACCTTTTTCACCACACAGCCTCCTCAGCTTCCAGTTCGAGAGTGCCGTCATTGTGCTGTTTCATGACGACATTGAAGCCTTCCTCCTGGAGCTGCTGCTCATAATGGAAGGCAATGTACCGATCCTGTATTTTCTCGCTCACACCGCGAGTCCAGTTCCCATAGGAGCCGTAGTTCTCCTGAAACTGCTCCCACACGCCATTCTTTTCCTTGTACCCGATGCGGTGTTCCTTGTTCTTAGGGTCAATCAGCACCACCGGATACTTCTCCAGCGTGTAGCCAGCACCGACCCGGTACAGCTTCTCGTTTTCGACTACAACACCGACCCCATCCAGGGCCTTGAGCAGCAGGTCTTTATCTTTATAGGCGACCTGCACCTTGCCTTTCACGATATGGCTCATTCTCTACTCCTGATTCGTTTCTTCGCCCAAACCATGTTCGGACAGTACAAAATTGAGGGCCGCGCCAGCGTAGTCATCCCCGTATTCAACAGAGATTCTCCCGGCTGCTTCTAACTTTCTCCCGAGTTTCGCCAGTTGCTCGTTCATGGGGAGGAGCTTGTGCAGCGATTGCATGTAGGTAATGGACTGGCCTATGTCCCGAGCAAACTGATCAAGCGTTTTGCTCTTGTCGATCACGAAGGGCTCAGGACGGTCCACCCCATCCTTTTCGGATTGGAGCTGCTGGCAAAGTCTCAACAGCTCCACGCCTTTTTCTACTGGATTAGCGATACTCATGATGGCTAGTCCTCAATGGCGAGCTTTCGACCAGAGCTTGTCTGGCTTTCACTCTCGAAGTTGTTGGCCGGATAGAACCCTTGATCCCGCAACCGGCGAATCTCGTTGATGTCTTCGCGACGGGTTTCACTGGTCGGCGTAATGCGTTTCACTGCTTCTACCAGCGCATCGTTGTCGAGCGCTTTCTCTTCAGCGTTCGCCAGATACATGGCGTCAATCACTGCCTGCTCTATTTCGGCCCCTGTATAACCTTCAGTGGTTCGTAGCAGTAGAGGCAGATCGAATGCGGCCACATCGGCTTTCTGCTTAGCCAGGTGAATCTCAAAAATCTTCTGGCGCTCGTCCTCGGTCGGGAGGTCGATAAAGAAGGCGCGGTCCCAGCGACCAGCTCGCATCAGCTCAGGCGGCAACGAATGAATCCGGTTGGCGGTCGCTACAATGAAGATCTTCTTCTTGCGCTCCTGGAGCCAGTAGAGGAAAGAACCCAGCAGGCGCTTAGATACTTCGTGCTCACCTTCGGCATTACCAAAGAACTTCTCCATTTCGTCAATGAGGACGACCACAGGGGAAATTTGTTCGATGGTTTGCAGAGCGCGGTTGAACTGGCGCTCGGTTTCCCCAAGGTACTTGGAGTAAAACCGGTTCATGTCCAGTCGGACAAGCGTTGTGCCGAGAACACCGGCAGCCGCCTTCGCGATAAGGGACTTACCACCACCCGGCACCCCCGCCAGCAACACACCTTTCACTGGCAGGTCTTTGTCCCAGCCAGCCTTGCGGACGTTCAGGAAGTCTTTCAGGTTTTCGAGACCACCGACATGCTTGATGTCGATTGCTTCCAGTACATCCAGCCCTACGTCCCGCAGGATGTGGGCTTTCTCTTTTCGGATTTCGCCCAGGTACTCCTCGCCCTTGTATTTCAGGTAGGCGGAGTACGTGAAGACGTTCTTCATCTGGGTGTGGCTCAGGCCCAGGGCGTGGTTTGCGATGACGGAACGCTCCTGGTCATCAAACACGCCTTTCTCTTGGACGTTGCTCTCGCAGGTTTGAAGCAGAGTCAGAATTTCGTCGTTGCTCATGGCCGGGAGGTCGATGTGGTAAACGAATTCCTCATTGAGCACATCCTTACCGGCCACAATGTAGTTGATGCCTTCGTTTTCGAGGTACGTCAGCGATGACTTGAGGGCTGGCAGCGTCTCTGGGTTGGCTTTCTGACGGTCATAAAAAAACGTGTCAAATACGACGACGCCGCTCTTGCCATTTTTCTTGGCATCATCCACCAGGCTTTTCATCGTGTTCGGATCTGGCAGCTTCTTGAACGGCATGACGAAGAAGTGCTTGCCGACCTTCTCAGCAACTTTTGAGAACACGCTTTCGGCTCGGCCAAGTTCAAAGGTGCTAACGCTGATTACCGGAAAGGACAACTTGATTGGAATTTCAAGTTTGTCCGTTTTCTGATTGTTCTGACTCATTACAAATACCTTTACTGGTTCATCATTACTTCGCTTATTATGCGGTCATTTTATGATTCTGTAAATTCCTATGGGGAATTTATTCAAGCTGCGTTGGTAAGCTATAGAAGGTGGCTCCCCTTATGGCTTTACCCTACAGGAACCAGACAAAAACCACGCCTGCCGTTCTGCCCATTTCGGGCACTTACACACCGCTACTAAAAACTTTCACATGTGAAAGTTACTCGTCCCCGATTTTCACGTTCATTCTCTCCATCACGGAGTCGAACGCATCCAGCCCGAGGTAGGTGATGACGATCTTTCCTTTGGATGGGTTTGTCTTGTCGGGACGAACCTGTACGGGGTGACCAATGGTGTCTGAGATGTGAGTCGCCAATTGCTCGTAGTAGGAAGCGTCGGGCGTGGGCTCTCGACCCGCAACGTAGTCTCGAACTCGCTGCTCCAGCTTTCTCACGCTCCACTTCCGGTGTAGTGAATCCCTCAAAATGTCTTCCTGTGCTTTCTGAGGAAGCCTTACAAGGGCGCGGGCATGACCCTCTGACAGATTATTCCGCTTGATGAGCTTCCTTGCCTCGGGGCATAGTTTTTTGCTCAACCGGTTGAGGTGTGAAAGCTCGTAACGGGTAAGCCCCAGGGCTTCCTTGATCTCAGCACTGCTGTCGCCCAGGTCTCGGCGCAGCTCCACCTCCTCGATGCGCTTGATAACCGGCAGCGTCTTGAATTCTTGCTGGTCCATGCGGCCCCCTTAGTTGTCACGTCGCAACACTAGAGCGTAGCTTACTGGTGCTGCGGCCTCATTCTGCCGGTGTACCACTGCCCATCTCTTCCTTCGCTAATTCGGCCAAATCAGTTTGGCGCTGCTTGAGTTCTTCTAGGTGGCTCGGGCAGTTTGAGCAGACCCCCACCCCCATGACCTTATCGACCTCCAGCCAGTAACAGGGCTCATCACCGCTGGTGCAAGCCCGAGAGTCTGTGCAGCCGCACCCAATACATTCGTTTTCCATCGTTGTACCACCTTAATCGGTCTCATTTTCTCCGGATCATAATATGACCCGCTGCTATCAACAAGACTTTTAAGAATCTTTTTTTGATCTCTTGATATTACTTTATGATACTGTAATATCAAAAAAGAAGGGCCGCAACGAAGGTAGAAGAGCGGTGCGGCCCCTGCACATACCACATTACATAGAGGAGGAATGGTATGCGTGTTCAGCATGTTACCAGAAAACGAATTGCCATTGTCGAGTTCATCCGCTGGCCGCTGGAGAAGCGCCAGCAGTTCGTAGCCCAGGAGATGCCTAACAGCCCCGATTTCATCAAGGCTTCGCTGCTCCGAGAAAGCTACCACGCTCACTAACCACCCGGAGCCCCGCTGACGCGGGGTTCTTTGTTTCTCCAGTACGGAATTCAAGCACATGAACGACAATGCAAGACAACTCACCCGGCAAGCGCTATCGCTGATCGAGACCGCCCGTTACCGAATGGGGGTATCGCGCTTCATCGCCGTCTTTATCGACCACTGGGCCTACCAACAGACGGGGCTCTATTCACCCTCGGAGGCATTCCCTGACGATCTTGGAGCCGCCGCCAGCAAGCTGTCGCATCTACTTTCATCCGCGATGAAAGCTGACCCTACCAGCGACATTTTGGGGTATATCCTGAGCGAATCTGGATTCTATAAGCAGGGGACTCAGTTCTACCCCACCCCTCCGGAAGTTGCCAGGCTAATGGCGCAAATCAACTTGGCTGACGCCCCCCGTTCGGATTCGGAATTTTATGAGCCCTGCTGCGGGACGGGGATCAACACCATTCACTGGCTGGAAAGGGTATTGGAGACCCGAGGCGCTGCCGGGATCGAGTCAGCCCACCTGCATCTGGAAGACGTAGACCGCCTCATGGTCAAGGGCTGTATGCTTCAGCTCTTCCATTACTTCGACTCTCGCGGCGTATCTCCGGCTTCTATGAACATCGTGGCCTTGAACACTATCACCCGGAAACCAATGGGGGTTGCCTACTACGCTACAGCGATGCCTGTGGAAAGAGAGCAGCCCTCCAGCGAGGCGGCAATCGGCACTGTAGCGGTGGCATCTTAGCGAGACCGAAGGGACAAGGACTGTCCCTCGGGTGCATTTCACTGGCAGAGAGAGGTGATCAGAGCAGCAGTTCGCGGTAAATCCTTGAGACGGTCATATACCCACCAGGAGGCGTGGCAGGCTCATCGTTATACTGCCTTCTGACTCGTTTCCAAGACGCCCAGAGAGTGATGTTGATGACCCCTACAGAAACTACCGGTATGACAGCGAGGGCCAACACGAGCACTCCGACACCACCAGCTACTCCACCTGAAAACCACCCCCAGGTAACGCCGCTGACCAAGGCTAACGCTGCAAATACGCGGTAGCTCTTGGTCGCGTTAAATATCATCGAAAACCCCGCTCCTATAACGCACAAAATCACGAACATCTTTAACGTGACCATAAACCTCCTCCCTAACGAAAAAAGCCCCAGGAGATGGGGCTTACAGCATCATGTAGTGCTTAATGAATTCGTCTCGATCAATGATCCCCCAGTCGGTCAGCATATAATAGCCGGTTGCCCCCCTTTCTCCCCCTGTCTCACGAACGAACAAAATTTTCATACCGAATTCGGTACGAATGGCTGCCAACTGGCGCTTGATGGTTGACTCAGGGATTTTAGTTGCTCGATGCAGGTCATGGAGGCTCGGCTTCTCCGTTCTCGACAACACATTGATGAGGTCGAACTTTCGCTTCATATCTTTAGAAATTCTCATGTTCACCTTCTATTCCCGGCCCCTTCACAGGGGCCGGAGGATGAATCCCGTTATCAGGCTTCCATGCTGACGAGTTCGATTTCAGAAGCCAGCACCCGGACTTCCTTCTCTTTCTTCCCGTCTGCAATTTTAACCCACACCTCCTTCGGATCCTTGCAAACCCGGTCGAGCAGGAGGATACCACGCTTTACGTCGCTATCCGTTGCCACATTCACGACGACGATAAGCTCTTTGGGCTCGGTGAACTTCCAATCCTTGTCTTCAGGGATTGGTGACATGGCGTCCTGGTTCTTCGGCTCAGCCTTCTGTTTCGGCTCGGCTTTGTCGCCACCTTTTTCGGATGAGGAACCGTCCTCCACTTCCTCGCCACCGCCAGCAGAGTCGTCTTCATTGCCAGAGTCACTCTCGCCGGATTCGGGGCTGGAATCCTCTTCAGGTGGCGCATAACCACCAGACTCGTCACCCCCCATCAGGCCAGCGCCATCACCGTCAGATGAACCAGTTTCAGTTCCACTTTCCGCTGGTGGCGGGGTCTTCACGCCAGACTCCATTTCTTCCTTGATACGCTTGGCGTCATTGAGAAGGTCACGGCTCTGTTTACGAGTGATCCCTTCCTCCAATGCGACAGCGCATACTGCGCGGCACCGATCATCATTGAGGTCATAGAGCAGACGCAGGTTGTTCAGAGTTTCGGTGTCACTGCACACCTCTTCGTCGTACAGCTCCTGGACACACTCAGGCAGCTTCAGCAAAGAAAGATGTGTCGATACAAAGATTGCGTTCTTGCCCAGGCGTTTTGCGATGTCCTTTTGCTTCCAGTTCTCATCGACAAACTTCTTGAGAGCGTTCGCAATCTCCAGCGGGGCCAGGTCGTCGCGCTGAATGTTCTCAATCAGCTCCCCGGCAGTCTCGTCCAGGTCTGACTGCTCTTTCTCATTCACAATGATGTCGATGGTTTCAATCCCAGCAAGACGCAGAGCCCGCCAGCGACGCTCCCCTTTCTGAATGACGTACTTCCCGTTTTCATTCTTCGGGTAAACGATGATTGGGCTTTGCTGCCCTTCCACCTTCATTGTCTCCGCCAGTTCTTCGATATTCTTGAACTTCTTGCGGACCTGCTCTTTCGATTCGACATCATCCAGTGTAACTGTGATGACCTCTTTGCCCTTTCTGCCGGTGGCAGCTTTTGCAAGGTCGGACAACCCCTGCAAATTTCCAATTTTAGCCATGTGTTACCCCACTTTAGCTAATAGTTCTTTCAATACCGCCTCAACCTCTTTGGCCGCTACGTGGCCGTAGCGAAGTTGCCATACCGGGATCCCTTCAGTGATGGCGGAATCCAGAGGTGGGCGGTGCATAATCTTGTGCTTGAACAGCAGCTCCGGAACCGAACCTTCCAGCTCCTTCAGTGAGCGGTCGTGATTCACTGAGCGGTCCATGTCGTTGATGATGATGCCCAGGATGTTCAAATGGTTGTTGTAGCCTTCCCGGATACCCAGAATCGTATTGAGGAGACCTTCCACGCCATCTACGGCGAAACCGGAGAGCTTTACTGGACAGACGACATGGGTGGACATCGCTAATGCGGCCACCAGCTTACGTCCAAGGCTTGGCGGGCAGTCGATCAACACATAATCGTACTGCTCAAACAGCGCAGCAAGGTTCCTTGCCGGGTTCATCGCCTGATCAAGAGGGACCGCTTCCATCTCAAACAGCGCCGGGTCATTCTTCGGCGTGTGGATCAGGTCCATACCAGCAGGGCATTTGATGACCTCGATACTTTCCAGTGAATCCTGGAAAAGCTCCGCTGTCTTGGTCCCAGACAGAATGGGCTCAAAGGAGCCATCGTCATCAACCACTCTGGGAGCCAATCGACTGGAGGTGTTCCCCTGCCCGTCCATATCCACAACAAGAACTTTTTTCTTCCTCTTGAGGGAAAGATAAAAGGCTGTCTGGATACAAAGAGTGCTCTTGCCTACGCCCCCTTTTTGGTTGGCGTAGCTAATCACTTTTGCCATACATACCTCGTTAATAATTGCAGGGGCAGTCCCCTCCGAGTTTCACATGTGAAAGATTCTACAACCCATTTTATGATACTACAATATCTTTTTATAGTTCTGTTATGACAATCCTGCCACAAAAAAAGCGGCTCAGTGGCCGCTTTGTTCTGTCGTAACGTACTTAGGTGTAGGTCGGTTTCCCGGCTGCCAGCCTCCGGGCAATCGAAAACAGGGCTGCTCGGGCGGCGTCGCCGTCTTCATCATGCGCGAACGGTCCCCAATTGTCGTCCAAATTCTTTGGACCCGGCCACATGTTCCCCCTCGGCATGAGCACCGGGGAGATGCTGCGGCCTCTGGCATACAGCAGCCCCCACCCCTGCGGCAATTCCCCTGGTTGTATCATCCCCTCCGGGCAGACATAGAACCGGTAGTGCCCCAACCCGCCTTGCGCTCGCTCAGGCTTTTTAGCGTCGGCAAAGAAGTCTGCCCTACTGACTTTTATCTCAGCCATTGCAGAGCACGACTGCCGACAGGCATATACGTCTGGTTGCTCCCTGTTGCCGTAACTCGCCAGTTCAGTCGCGACAACTGCGAAACCTTGGCGTTTGAACCACCTGGCTGTCATCGAGACCAGCTTGTCATGTTCAGCGCTTGCGGCCATGTCGCCCCCTTACCGGCAATTACCAGCTTTGCGATAACCAGCGGATTGGGCCTCCGATTCGGAGGAGAACTCAATCACATTGCGGGGACTCACCCGGTCGTAGCTGGGGCAACCTTCCGGTAAGTGGTAAATCTTGCTGTTGCGGTTGCCTCGGATCCCACCCCCATGGACTTCAGGAGCATCGAACGAAGCCAGAGTCGCCTCTCCAAAAGACTTGAGCCCTTCAGCAGTATTCTTGTGGCCGAGTGTCCACTGTTGTTCGCCTGTGACGAACGGGTTGTTGTGGCCGACCATCCTTGCAATTCTCGCGTCCCGCTCGCGTTCCCAGGTCGTCACGGGATATTGACGATGCCAAGCCATCATAAGCTGCTGTTGCTGACGGCTCATGCGTAAGTCGTAACGGTCGTGGATGTAGAAGTAGATTCGAGCGATTTGCCCTTTGACGGCATCCCGAGGCTCTACAACACGCTGCTTGAAGTCCACTTCAAGATCACACCGGCCATACGGGGTTGGTTTGTCTGCCAGCACACCATACTCAAAGTTTGAACGGTCAGCATTCGCCTCCCCTACACTCACCACCAGGTTGTGCGGATCCGCTTCCATCACCTGGAAGACGGGATCGGTCGAACGGCAATTTCGCCGACCACCATCCTGCCAGCATTGACGCTGGTGACCCATCACCCAGGCTGGGACAACATGCTCCCACTCTGTTCGCTCAGCACGATTCTCCTGACCCCGGACTTCATATCCGCAGGACGACGCATCTACCCGGCCACCGGATTCGCCAACCCAGCGCCAGTCACACCCGCAGTAGAATGTCCCTTCGCCACCCCGCGTTTGATCCAGATAGACATGCTCTTTCAGCATGGCCTTGGATTCTCGAAAGTTATCAATGTCTGCCAACACTGGTGACGAAGCCACCAGCGCCAGCAGCAGGCACAGTATTTTCTTCATGTTTCCTCCGCTGTTAAAAGCACCTGCTGCTATTCTCCCCTGCTTGTGTCTCAGGGGAGGCACGTCTAGCTTCCCAATTCGGGCTCATAGTTCGATCTTGTGATTTTCTATTACGCGCTGGACTGTTTCATTCGTAGGGAGCTGGAGTCCTCGCTCCTGAAGAGCAAGCAGTGCAGTCTGGAAGACCTCTCGCTTGGCAGAAACAAGAGCATCTTTATCACGGCGGTATTCCTCCGCTGATGCCCTTTCAGCGCTCCTCAGCGGCTCAAGCATTCGCTTCACTTTCCGCTCAGCGTCATCCAACGCCGAGCTGGCCGAGGAGAGACTCATCAGGGAGAGAACGCTGCCCACGTCGAACCACCCGGTAATGTCAAATAGATCGAGCCCCAGGTCGATCACCTCAAGCGTCATATCGTGGTTGAGTGCTTCAATCCGTTCCTGGTGCTGCTGCGCTGCTCGCGCAAACTCCTTTACCGCTCTGCGGGCATCATCCATTTCGCTGCTGGCATCCATATTCGACATCGAGGACATGAGGGAAATACCCTTGTTGTCCGTGGCGAGGTCGAACACTTCCATGGTTTGTGCTGAGGACACGGCAGAGTCAGCTTCCCCGATCTCTCGCAGGGCCTTCTCCCCGAGCTGGACAAGTTGTTTGTTGCCCTGGTGGATTTCTTTGACGGCCTGGAATATCCGGGCCAGGTCACGGATTTCGGCTCGCCTTTGACTCCCCGCAATGGATAGGTCAAGCAGCTCGCGCAAGCAACCAACCTGGTTGGTCTTGTGCTCACGCTCTGCCCGCGCAATGGCGCTGCGGGCGCGTTTCACCGCTTCCTTTTGTTCATCCACCAGCCGGTTGTAACCCCACATGGACTTGATCTTGTCCCACCAACCGAGTTGGGTCCGGGCGGTTACCAGCCGATTCAATTCTTCCAACGCTGCATCTACCTGAGCTTGATGCTCTGCCTGTTTCGCTTGGAGCGTCTGTGCAGACGCCGCATAGTTCTGAATGCTCGTCTCCATATCACCCCCTTACCAGATTCAGCACTGTGCAAGCCGTTTGCTTAATACCGTTCACTTCCACCTTGAGGCTGGCTGCCAGGCTTGCGCTTTGTGCCGCATAGCTTGTTTGTCTGGCGCGAGTGATACCATCCTTCCGTCTGGCGAGAAATTGCTGGTGGCACCGGTCTAACCGACGCGACGTTTTGATGGCTTCGTTTATCTCGTCTCGGAGCGCCACCAATTCTTTGGTCTCAAGCATCGCCACCTCCCACATGAACGGGGTCGGCTTCGCCGTGATAGTTCACGTATGCCATCCACATCAGGTCATTGATGACATCCCAGAAACGCCGGGAAATCACCATTGGTCCCGCCCCGCCCTCAAGAAACCCGCGCTTACGCCAGTTGCTGACGATTTCTCGCTCCTCGCTATTGATGCGATTCAGATCCAGTCGTTGGTCGTTCATCATGACGTGCTGGATGTATGGCATCAGCCGCAGTTCGCGCTGGGTTATGGCATACCCAAGCAGCTCCTCGGACTTAGCCTCGATTTCTGGGGTCAACTTGCCCCGGCCATTTTGTTGAACCATGTACTTGCTCCTCCTGTTCATAGGCTCGTTTTATGATACGACAATGAGCGTAAAAGGGCCAGCAGCTTTCACATGTGAAAGCCCACCACGCCAATACCGAGTTGGGATTATTCCGAGAGAGGGAAACAAAAATGCCACGGCTGGTTAGCCATGGCATCTGAAGGAATTAAGTTGTCACGTTGCAACAACTATGGCTACAACACAAAGCCGTGATGCTTTCCATCGGGCAGCTCGATGTCGAGCCGTACCTTCCCTCCCCCTGCCTCGATGTATCGCTTCAGGCTGGAGAGCTTCAGGTCTTTGCCTGCCTTCTCCATGCCAGCGACGGTTGGTTGCTTGACGCCGAGGGCTTCAGCCATATCTGTTTGCGTCTTTTCCATCAGGGAGCGGATTTCCCCCAGGTGGATGTTCAGCAGAATTGCTTCGGCCTTGGCTCTGGCGTTTGCCACTACTTCGGGCTTTTCGGTCTCCAGGATCTGATCTAATGTCCTAGCCATGTCACTCACCTCTCATGGAGTGTGTCCAGGTGAGCCGAAAACTCTCTATCGGCCACCGGGATCATCTCCTCATAAAAACGCTTTTCCTTTCCGGTTTTCTCACCGGCACAGAGCAGAATGGCTGCCCTGTTTGGGTCAAAGGCAAAGAAGGCCCGTATTGGATTTCCTTTGCTTTGCACCCTGAGTTCTTTCATGTTCTTGTGTGCCGACCCCTTCACCGTATCAGCGTAGGGGCGTGACAGCAGCGGCCCCTTCTGTCGTAACACAATCATAGCCGCAATCACGTTTTCCCGGTCGGTGTCGTCCAGCGCATCGAGCCATTCATCAAACGTGTCAGTAGTTCTTATCTCCCACATGGTTCTTACCTTTCGTTATAGGTTACATCCTATATAGGTCGCAGCCTATTGTCAAGACATGCCATGCTCGTGCGCGGTAAGCAGCGGTTAAGCCTGTGTCCGGGTGTTTGAAATACTCACCCTTTAATGTTGTCACGTTGCAACACTTTTACTTTCTATGTGCTGCCCACAGTGGGGGCAAAGAGCTTCACGCTTACCGACGATGAACACTTTCCATAGAATTGACTTGATAACCCGCTGGAACGGAAGCCTTACGGTTGCCAGAGCCATTGCAAAGCAGGCACCAATCCCAACCGCAGGGTTATCGACTGCGCGAACGTATTCAGCCCCTATAACGTCTACAGCACCTTCAGCAGCCTTCAGATCCTCAATGATGCCCAGATACCACTCCCGGTACTCAGCGGCCAGCCACGGGGCGATAGCGAAGATCACCGCCGTTGTAAGTACAGCAATGGCCGTTGCCCGCCGCCGACTCCCCTTCACCTCGTATATCACCGCAACTAGGAGGGACGTGGCGAAAACAAACTTCATTGGAAGGGGATTCGATAAAGAAGACAGATAACTGTCCAGACTGGACCAGTAGAGCCACAGAAGCACGAGCAGGCAGGTTACCAGGAATCCATCGCGAACCGGCTGCCCCGTAAAGTTGTCACGTCGCAACATTTCAGGCTTTGCCCTGGTCGGTTTCCCATACTTCCCGGACGCTATCCCACGTCTCCTGGTAGTTGGGCCAGTCGGATTCCACAACAACACATTCCAGAGGGGATTTTCCCTGCTGCTCCCGATGGTGCTCAACCTTTTCCATCAGGGCAGATAGCTGGCGCTTTTCATCATCACTCAGCGCGGTCTCAACATCACGCACCTTTGCTACCAGATAGCGGCGCTCTCGCTTAAATTCACTCATAGGTCTCTCCATTGCAAAAAATCAGTTAACCCGCACAGCGAAGACCTCTACCGGGTCCGGGCCAAAATGCGGGTGCGTTATCGTTTGGCGCTCGTACCCTCTCCAGGGGCGGATAAGGGTTCGGGAGCGGTCGCCAGCTTTTGGGTAGCCGAGCTTGATATGAACTTCATCAAACTCCTTCCCTTCGATTCGCTTCCTCCAGTGGTCCGTGACCAGCCGGTATTCAAAAGGCTTCGTACCGGCCTTAATCTGATGGAAGTACACCGCCTTTACTGGCAAGTGAAGAATTCTCGACATGTTCAACCTCTGAGCATGGCTGGTGGACGGAAAGCTCACAGGAACTCACCAAACGGGTCGTCACCAGAAAAGACTTCATTGATGCCGCCACGGCCATTCGGAGACTCATCAAAGACGCTGGTGGACCTGAAAGCGGTTTTACGAGGAGCTGCGCCAGCACCGGCATAGCTCGCGGTCCATCCGCGAGGCTCTGAGATTGCAGAGGGAGTCACCACTGAGCGAACCATCTGCGCCACCATAGAACCGCCCCAGCACAGGAGACCGATAACCCACGTCACTGGCACTTCGCTTGCACCGATAAAGAACAGCTCAAGCAGACCAGCGGTCAGAGCGATTACTGCGTAAATTGGGCGGTTAGTTTTCATGGCGATTTCCTCAACTCATTTCTTACTCTCAGAATATCACAGCATCAGAAAATGCAACCGAGAGAGAAAAACGCTAAGGGAATTGCCATGGGTTCAGGCCGGGTTGCCCCGGCCTTTTCTTTCACATGTGAAAGATCTACTTGCCGTTTACGGCATCCTTCAGCCCTTTGCCCGCCTTGAAGCTGGGTTGTTTAGCTGCGGCGATCTTGATGGTTTCACCTGTTTGCGGGTTACGGCCTGAGCGTTCAGCACGTTCTTTCACCTGGAAGACGCCGAAACCTGTCAGCGCTACACTCCCACCGCCAGCCAATTCCTTGGTTACGGCATCGGTCATGGACTTGATGGCGCGGTCGGCTTGCGCCAGGCTAAGGTCAGCTTGCTCTGCGACCTTCTCTACGAGTTCTTTTTTATTCATAGGATTGCTCCAATTCGTTGGGTGTTGTGGATTATTCGGCGTCAGCCGGTGTTTCACGGCGTTTACGCAGGCTTTCCCAAGCTGCCTCGCCGCTCAGGTTTTCTTTTGCCACCTCATTGGCGAGCTTCAGCTCCCGGAGGTTGTACCGAACCCGCCTCTCGTCGTCAGTACACATCGCCACGGCTGCTGAGGGGTACTTGGAGAGCTTAAAGACTGCTTTCAACACGTCTTCATGGCCCCAGTCCATCCCGTTCGTCAGCTTATCGGTTTTGCCATCCTCCCAACGAAGATAGGTTCGGGTGTGAAGCCCTTTGAGGTAGAGCGGGACCAGTAGCGTCGAGACAATCTCATCCGCCCGGATGTCCTTGTATGCGCACCAATGCGGGACCACGGACACGACTCCATTTTCCAACACGATGTCGCAGGCCAGTGTAGCGTCCACGTTGTTGTTGATGTCAGTCCGCGCATAAATCTCGATGTAGCCCACCGATGAGGGAGGGATACTGTCGATAAACTTCCAGAATGGAGGGTGAGACGTGCCGTCCGACAACCTTACCTGACCGCCGTGCTGAGCCAGAAAGCGATTTAGTTGGCGGACAAAGAAGTCCGGTTCCACCATACCGGCTACATCTTCAATTTTGCGAAGGGAGATGGACGCACCTCCCTCTGTGTAGTATTCCCCAAAGAAAAAGTCGTTTTTTGTAGCCACTCAATAGGTTCCTCTTGGTTGTGGGTTACGAGAAGTTGATTTGTTCTGGTGTAACAACTGCGGTAATCCAGTCACGCGCCAGTTGTAGTTTGTCGTCATCCGCATACCAGGCATCCACCTGATGCTTGATGCCGATATGGGAAATCATTCCATCCTTGACTCCCTTGTGGCGACCTTCAATTACGGCCTCGACAGGGGCGTCCCAGTAGAGCACCTCGCCATCGGCCTCCTGCGTGGCGCAAGTGGCACCCTCCGGCCACTGCTGGCGCTCGCTGACGATTTCCGTCAATGCCATACACCCTACTGGCGCGTAAGCGTCGCATTCAGGGATAACAACAAGCCCTGGCCCGGTTTCTTCAGGGAGGTAGCGCTCCACTATGGGCATTGTCAGGACAATGGCTCCGTTCATGTGCAGGCTTGTTGGAGCCTGCACGATGCGGTTCATCAACCACGTCCAGGACTGCACGAGTCGGTCTTCCGGTGGCGTATCTGCTTCGATGGCTGCTACGAACTCGTCAAACTGCTCCTGACTATGCTTGAACAGACCAGTTTCACGGCACTTTGCACCGATGTCGCGGATCATGTCTGCTTGTGCCACCAGCATATCGCGGGTAACAACATCCACATCACCAAAGCGGTTGAACAATTCGGTCATCTGGTCACGTAGTTTCATCACGTACCTCAGTAGTTTTTGAGCCAGTAGGCGTAAACGGTTATGGCGATGGCCCCGGCGAGTAGGAAAAAGGCAACTGTGCGTTGAAACCACTTAGCCGCGCCAAGACGGGAGAGATGTCTCCCCATGAACTGGAACGGTGGCGTTCGCCCAATCACCCTGACGAGCCACGAGGCGACCAGTAATGCGACTGCCGTGGATGGGTAAAGCGCCAGCATTTTTACGTCCACGGTATCCATGGCGAGCTGGTAGATGGCAGCCGCGCTCACCGCCAGCGCGGTAATGAAGGAAACCACCTTGATGCCGTTCCACCACCCCCACTCTTTCCTGGCATCCCCGGCAAAGTTGGCAATAGCGAGCAAGAACGGCAGGAATGGGAGGTTGTCTGCAAGTGGTTCCTTGGCAATGGTTATATCGAAAATCATGAACATGGCCGTGAACGCCACGTAAAAAATCAGCGCCGGGAGCAGCATATCCCGGAATCGCTTTTCATCAGTGCGGCTCGATAGTGCCGCGTTGGATTCAGTGTTTGTTGTCACGTTGCAACTCCTCAACTTCTACTCGCCCACTCGACCAGGGGAGTGTCGTACCCCAGTGTCAGCGGGTGCTTCGGATCGCCTGAGTTCGTCAGGCCAAAGGTCATGACAGGCTTGCCAGACTGGACAAGCTGCTCCATGAGGTTGTCCAGGTGCAGGTGTAGTTGCTTGGGGAGCTTTGTGCGGCTTCCCCAGCAGGGAACCAAAACATCCGCTTCTCGGATTATTTCTTCCAGGTGCAGGGCGTTATCAGGTCCAATGGGGTCCATGGCCGCCGCCAGCTCTCGCACATCGGTAGCGCGATACCCGAACACATTTCCAACCACAAAACGGCTGCCACCAAATACTTTGGTGAAACCAATCCACTTTCTCACCGTATGGTCGTCTTCAGTGGCAGTAGCGGTTGAACCATTCACGCCAAAGTAGGCATAGACAGGGCCTTGTTGCAGCCCAATGGTCCGCTCCAAGCGATAACGATAAACGCCACATGGGCTGATAACCGCGCTCATGAGTCGCCTTCCTGCGCTTTGTTCGGACGGTGCATTTCTTTCACATGTGAAAGATCCGGCTTGAACCTGGCGGGCAATTCCGGAAGTGCGCAGACACCCAGGATGGATGGACGCGGCCTGACATGGCCGAACCGCGCCCGCAGCTCTTGCATACGCCGCTCATCGCCGCACGGCCACTCGCGGTTAACTAGGTAGTAGAGGCGCATCAGGTAATCGTCTTGAGTAGCCAGATGCCCTACATGCCACTCACGATCATCCAACAGCGAGGTGTGCTCACTGATGGCTTCAACCAGCTCTCGGTGCTCATCCAGTCGTTTGGCGACATTCCGGGCGAAATGGAGCTGATGGGCAGGGACGAACCCAAACCTGCCCAGAAGTGCCTCTACTACCGCTTTCATTCCCCAGAGGCCCCCGCTTCGGCTTGCGCCTCCTCCTGCTCCGCCATCATCTTGCGGATAGCGGCCATAATGGCTTGGGGAGGCTGCGCCCCAGTCAGGAGCTGGGTCTTGCCTGTAGTGTTGTCTACGACGAAGGTGGCAGGTGTGCCATTGATGCCATTATTGGCCGCTTGCTGGGCCTCTTGGTCAATCTTGTCGCTGTAGCGTCCTTCGCTCATGCACTCTTGTACCTGGTCCACATCAGCACCGACCCCTTCTACAAGCGCTGCCAGATTCGGAACACCCTGGCCGTTCCCACGGGAATGCTGGAACACATCGTCAATGAACACCCAGAACGCCTTATTGCCTTTCTGCTCGCGCACACACTCAGCGGCCATAGCCTGGCGCTTGGCTGCCGGGTTGTGGAAACCAAGAGGCAAATGCTTCCACTGCCAGTTCACGTTGCCTTTGCTGTTATCCACGAGCTGCTTGGGCGTCTCGTGAAATCGTTTACAGAAGGGGCATTCAAGGTCAGAGAACTCCACCAGCGTAAAACGGGCATTGACGTTGCCGTAGATGCTCTTGTCCCCCGGCACCTTTTCAGCAGCTTGGTCGTACTGCGCGTATTTAGCTTCCAACTGCTCCTGCTTTTTCTTCTGAGCAAGTTGCTCAAGACTGTCGGCAACCGCCTTCTGAAACTCCTTCGGTGACAGTTGCTCCTGCGCATTGGCATTGACCTCAGTACGAAGCTCAGTAACTTCGTTCTTCAGCCCAGCGACTGAGCTTGTCATTGAATACATACCGAACCCGGCAATGCCGAGCACCCCCACCAGCGCTGCACCCAGCATGATTGTCGCGGTATTGGTCTTCTTCTGTTCGTTACTCATGGCTTACTTTGTCCCCTTAATACACTCGGATAGATGGTTCATTGGCGAAAGTGGAAGCCGCCACCTTCGCCCGCTGGGTCAATTTCTGGAGGATGTCCCGAGAGGGTGTGTAGTCCACCAGGTTGGTTTCCCCTATCACGTCCCGCGCCAGCGAATTCATGCTGCCCAGTCCGTCGATAAGGCCGATGTCCAGGGCCTGCTCACCATTCCAGATAAGCCCCGAGAAAATGCGCGGGTCGTCCTTCAGGCGATCCCCACGGCCTTCTTTCACGCGCCGGATGAACTGCTGGTGGGTTTTATCCAGCACGTCTTCCCAAAACTCGCGAGTGCCCTCATCAAGTGGCGAGAAAGGATCCAGCAACGCCTTGTTCTCACCTGCTGTGATGGCTCGTCGCTCGATGCCGAGCTTGTCCATGAGGCCGGTGAAGCCAAAGCCGGAGGAGATGACACCAATGGAGCCAACAAGACTGGCCTGGTCCGCGTAGATTTCGTCAGCAGCCGACGCGATGTAATACCCACCGGAGGCACCGATGTCGCCAATCACGGCGTACACCTTCTTGTCCGGGTGCAGTTCTTTTTGCGCCTGGATCTCTTCATAGATGCGCCCAGACTGGACAGGGCTTCCGCCAGGACTATCAATGCGCAGCACCACGGCTTTCGCAGTGTCGCTCTCGAAAGCCGCCTTGATGGCTGGTATCAGGTGATCGGCGTCGGATACCAAGCCGGTAGCTATCTCGCCCCGGATGTTGATATAAGCGGTATGCGGAGCCTGAGCTGCGCTTCCGCCCCACGGTGCCCCGGTCGAACCCGCACCGAGTTTGAACACAACGACCATGACCAGAATCAGGCCAACCGCACGAAGAACCTTGAGGGCCATCCGCCAGCGGCGGTCTTTCACCTGTTCTTTGTGAAGCGTGAACATGTATTCCCGTAGGAGATCTCTCTCCCACGGTATTTCTTTGGTTTCTTCAACCATCGGTAGTCTTCCTCATTTCCTTGTTTGCATAGTCAATACACTCTCGCCATTGGTCGTCTGACATCTCGGTTGGAGGTACATCGGATTCGCTGATTTGCCGCCGCAGCCGTTCGTAGCTGACGCCATAGGCACTGGCAATCTGCTTGATCGTCTGGAAGGTCTGGCCGTTAACTCTGAAGCCATTGCTCACTCCCTGACGGTAAGGAGCCCGTGGCTTGAACTTGCCGGGGTCTTGCTGGTCGCGGAACACGGTGGCGTGTTCTGAAGCAACAAACTTGGAGTCCAGTGCCGCCAGCAAATGCTTTGCGCGGGCGATTACCTGATAGAGCGTTCGTTCCAGCAGAAGAGCATCCATCACCCGGACGGGCAGGGCGGTATCACCACACTTCTCCATTCCCAGTATCCGCATGTGGTCAGGGGAGGCGGAGAAACGAAAAGCACCTTCGTACTCGAACAGATAGGAGGTCAGGTTCCCCCGGAGCTTGCTTTTGAAGCGCTGGTTCGCCACGTCCTCTGGGTTCAGCATGAGCTGCTCTTGCGCCAGCCCATGCTGTTCGGCGGCCTGAACTACGGCAGCCTTATCGACCCAGTAACCGTGATGGAAGCCAATTTCCTTCAGCTCCTGCTCGGTCAGCCCCGCTTCAAGCAGCCGGGTATATGCGTATGGAGCGCGAATATCTGTCATGTCAGGCCCCAGCAATACCCTTCAGGATGTCTGCGGCATTGAGGCACAGTACACTGAAGACAGGGCTCAGTACGGCAGATGTCAGCGACATGGCTACGGCCATCACTGGAGCCTTCCGAGCTACTGGCACCAGCCAGGGCATCAACGCGCACTGGGCGGCAACGATACCGCCAGCCACCCCCAACTCGGGAAAGGCCAGCGTCTGAAGCGCGATGAAGGCGCACTGGGCAAACCCGGCCTGCATCAGCTTCGCGTCATCAATCTGTCCTGACTGAACAGTTTCAGCGGTCTTATTCATATTTTCGTTCCTTATGCAGTGTCGGTCTTGCCAAAGAACCTTTCATAGACTTCTGGCTGTTGACCCAGCAGCCCCTTGGCTGCGTCTTCGTTAATGTGGTGGAGCTGCTGTAGCGACACCTTGTTTACTCCCTCTACCTGCATCTCTGTGATGAACCAGGCGTTCGCCTGCGTTCTCGCAAGCACCTGGACCTTCCAGGGAGCAGGACTCCGGATGTCGGTGAGGTCTTTCACCAGCGCCACTTCGGCTGTACTGCCTTGCCAGCGTTTCCCGAGTCCCACGACATCCAGTGACTCAAAGGCTGCTTTCGCCGCCGTCCTGCGAAGCTGCTCACCTTTGGCAAAGGGATTCAGCCACCCATCGAACGCGAGACACCAAGCCAGTAGACCGAGCACAATACTCAGCCAGGTCATGCCGGAGGTCAGGGCAAAAAACGTGGCCGCTATCACTGCTCCGGTAATGGCTTTGCTTGGGTTCACGTTCATAAGCTCCTCCTGTAATCCACACTACAGGAATCTGAAAAAATGCAAGCCCGCCGTTTTGCCCATTTCGGGCGGTTACAGGCGAACGCCTAAAACTTTCACATGTGAAAGATTGTGCGGTTAGTGCAAATGCCCATCGCAGGTGCATTTCCCTTTTGTTTCACCGCTTCTCAGGGCGTTGTACCGACGCCACAAAGCGGCTACCTTGCGCTCTGATAGCAGCTCCACCGGCATATATCTGACTGACTCCTCTCTCCCTGATTGGATCACGACGCGCACATACCCCCGCCTGCTCACCTTGTATTGCGAGCCGTACTGGGCCTCCAGGATCACTCGGTAGACAGAGAGCTGGATGATGTCCGACTTGAAAATACAGGTCGTGTCCCGCGTCTTGGTGTCCACTGGCACCAGAACCCCTTTAATGGTCTTGAAGACTTGATCGACGCGGCCATGCAATGCCACAGGCTCCGTGGTTGAGATGTCCTGCTCGTTCAAGAAAAGCGTGGCCCCGCGCAGCTCGCGGGGCATGTTCTCGCTTTCCCACCAGCTTTCGATGGCGTTCATTTCACGCGACCGGAGGAGCTGGACCGATTTGCGCCATAGGTCAGCTTTAGCCACCAGCAACGGAGCTATTACCCGCGCCAGCACCCAAAGAATGGTTTCGGTCATCGTGTCTCCTCCTGCCTCAACTACCTACTTGCGGAACCACTCTGGATGATTGCTCTCATCCATGTGCTTCACCTGGTCAGTCTTCTCCAGCACGGTATCGACACTCAGGACAGGTTCAGGCGCTCGGGCCATGAAGGGGCGAACGGATGCCGCCTGCCTGCCGCCGTAAATGTTGATGAATGCGTGGAATCGCTCATGGTGGGCGCGAACGCTTTCCCACTGCTGGAATGTCTGGGTGCCCTTGATGTAGCCACCGAGCACCACCCCCAACACCTCCTGCTCTTTGTTGGTCGCGGTCTTGTCATAGATCTTCAGCATCAGCTCGCCCAGGGCACTCCCCAGTGTCAGGGGGTCGGCTTCTGGCTTCATTTCCTCCAGGTGCGAAGTCCGGATGGTGAAGACCTGGATGTGGCCGGTGCGATAGTCGCGGATGTAGAACAAGTGGCAATCAAAAGGGTTGGAGTGGTTGAACTGGTCCACGCTCCAGCCAGCGGAGGCAAAGTGTGCGCTCGATACATCCTTGTCGAAGTCAAACTCGGACATTAGGGTTCTCCTCTACGAATTCGCGTGAAACTTTCACATGTGAAAGACGGCCTTCGGTCATCATGTCCAGGACACGATGATTGATAGTGCTACTGCGGTCTCGATACTCACCGTGAAACTGGAAGGTCTTGTTGGAGGCTGGGTGAAACACGCCATGGGGCACCCTGTCCTCATCGCCCAGCCACATGCGTAGCCTGAAGTCCACGATCCAGCCGTCAGCCAACTCGACCCAAACGTGAGGGGCCACACAGTTGCCTGTGTCCGCATCCTTCACAAATCCCATTGCGCAACGGTGCTTGATACCCGCTTCGTGCAGCACAAAGCTCACTGCATGTGTCAGCCCGTCACACTCCAGCGGCGAGTCATCCAGAGCCGCCAGCAACATCCCCAGTTCTTCGTGCCAAGAAGACGATTCACTCTCCAGGTAAGGCGTTGTCATGATTTCTTTCACACCGCCTCCTTTCCGTGCGGTGTTGCCGACTCGGGTTTCAGGTTCGGTTCGAGCCATTGCGGCCACTGTGCGCAGGACTGAGCCAGGTCACGCTCTGTGAGAGTTTTCTGGAAGCTCTTAATCCTCCGCGACTCCGCAGGCCAGTATTCACTTTCCAGCATGTGGGACGCAGGCTTCAGCCAGGTATACAACTGCTCAGCGTTGCGGAAGGTCATTCCTCCGGTGTAGCCAAGCGTGTGAGTTAGCTTCACCCCAATCATGTGGAGTCGGTCCCTCGGGCTGTATTTCTCCAGGAGGGTGATCAGTGGCGAGCGCGGCACCACCAGCTTGGGTACTTCCCCAGTCATCAGGTGCCGCATTGTGGCCTTCGGGCAGCGAGTGATAGCGCGAACTTGTTTTGGGTGCATCCGTTTATCTTCCTTCGTCTAGGGACTCCTAAAGCCACCTTTCGAGACCCGCTACTTTATTTCGCGGCCAACCCCCTTTTTTCTCGGGAGGCTTTTTAGAGCCCCTTTGGATGCTTTGCACGGTGGTCCCGCTTGCTCCTCGGTAGCGCCTGAGTCTCTTAAAGCTGTTTTTCGAGCCCCTCTTGATTACTTATCATTACCGTATTATATTTTGATGCTGTAATAAAGCAAGTTTTTTTGAGGTGTTCATGAAGGAGTTGCCGAAGGCGTTAAGAGCGAGTCTGACCAGGTTCGATGGCTGTGCCTGTTTTGGTTGTGTGTCCGTTCGGTACAGAGTGTCGGCTGGGGTGTTTTCGTGAGCGGCCCTAAGCTCACTGTTCTCTCTTTTGGTGCGGGGCAGGACAGTTCGGCGCTTCTTGAGATGTACCTAGATGACAAAGTGTTCCGTGATCGGTATGCACCGAACGATTTCCTAGTGCTGATGAGTGATACCGGTGATGAGTTCGACGCTACCTACAAGCATGTTCGGTCAGTACAAACAAGGTGCGCTGAAGCAGGGGTGGAGTTCGTGTTTCTCACCTCTGACATGGGGTATCACTCGCCCAACTGGAAATCCCTTCGTCACTTCTACAGGACGCACGACGCCATAGGCTCAAAAGCCTATCCGAAGACTTGCACTGACCAGTTGAAGCTACAGCCGATCTATCGCTTCCTGGAGCATTGGGTCAGCAAGCGCTATGGCGTGTCGCACGGTCGTAAGAGAGGGCTTAGAGAGTTTGCTGCCCTGCATGGCAGGATCCACATGATTCTTGGTATCGCCAAAGGTGAGGAGCGCCGGGTGTCGGACCCGGAGAAGAATCCTCGAAGATGGTTCCGAGAGTCCATACTTCCTGTCTACCCGCTGTTGGACCTTGGAATGGATCGAGCAGCTTGCCAGCAATACCTCCATAGCAAAGGGCTGTATGTCATCCCGTCGAATTGCAAAGCCTGCCCGTTCTTGTCGCTGGAAGAACTGGAGTACCTTCGTCGGTTCTGTCCAGACGACTTGAATGACTGGGTAGAGCTGGAAGCTGCGAAGCTGGAGAAGCATCGGGACAAATCGTCCATCCTGGTTACTGATGCTAACGGTCGCCCGAAGAGAAACAAGCATGGGCAGATCGTAACTGTGAACCGAAACTACGGAGTGTTCGGTGTTACACCTCTGCCAGTGAAAATCCAACAGGCAGCCGAAAAGTTCCGCAATTGGTCTGATGAACAAATTGCAGAGTACCGATATTCGCACGGGCACTGTGTTGGCACGGCGTATTGAGGAATGTACTGGAGGGGCAAACTCTGTTTTCTCCAGGAGGGGTCAAATGTCTCTTTGGAACTTGGTCATGCCCTCCACGTACTTATCTGATTTGGGAAATTGGGGGTCGCTTCCACAGCTTTGCTGGTGAAATTCTTGGAGAAAACGATTCGTTGTCCGCTATTGATTTGGATAATCCTGATTTCTCAGTCATGGGGGGATGTTGTCCAGATTAAGTGGAAGTGAGGGTGGAGTGATTGTTCTGAGGGGGCATAGATGGGAAGTAGGCGAATTCACCTGCGGCCAAGTGAGGCTGCTGAGCAAGGATGGCTCAACAAGGGGCAGTTGAAGGCGATAGGGCTGATGCCTGGAGACGAAACGCCTGTTGCCGGGACTGTATGGCAAGGCCAGGGTTGGTACGCGGTCTTCGACCCTGAAACCTGCGTTCCGTGGCAGCGCCTTCCTGGACCTGCTCAAAAGCGGCGGATGGAATGTGCGGAGAGGGCAAAGAACCTGTTGGCCGGTGATCCGGTTATCTTGGACCTCGAAACCACGGGGCTGGGGCCTTCGGCAGAGATTGTCGAGATTGGTGCTGTCGATGCAAACGGGCGTGTGCTTATGGAGTCTCTAGTTTGTCCCGTGGGTGCAATTGAGCTAGAGGCTACAGAGGTTCACGGCCTTTCTTTGGGGGATGTTCGGACGGCACCAACTTGGAGTGAGCTTGCTTCGGATTTTGCATCGCTCATTCAGGATCGTTCTGTCGTGGCATATAACGTAGCGTTCGAGTTACGAATCCTGAAGCAGACTGCATCCCTGGTAGGTGTCGAATCACCAGTCGTTGGCAGCTCTGAATGTGTGATGGACCTGTTTTCGCGCTGGAATGGCGAGCAGAGGCCATCAGGAGGCTTTCAATGGATCTCGTTGGCCGATGCCGCTGCAATGTGTCGTGTTCGCTCTGAGCGGCCTCACAGAGCCCTCTCTGACTGTCTTGATACGCTAGGGGTCTTGAAGTACATGGCAAAGCGATCACGAGGGCACAGATGATCGCGTTCAAAGGCCCTGTAGTGGCCTCTGTTGGCGATTCAGGCTTCACCTGTCCCTTGGGGCTCCTGATGCCAGCAAAAGCTAATGTGAGGCGTTTGAGTGTGTTTCGGCTCAAAGGATCACATGTTGATCGCTTCTGATTACAGGAATGGTATTAAATGTACTGAAATAACAGATGTTGATCTTGGTTTATAGGGGGCGGTGTGGAGATTCTTGCTTTGGTTTTGATGGGGGGGATGATTTCAACTGTCCTGGTGAGACGGTCCTCAAGGCGAGGTATGGGGATCGAGCTTACCTGGTCCCAGGCTGTACGAGTGGTGGCATCCCGAGGCATTGCTGCTGTGACCGCAGGTTTCATTCTGGGAAAGCTGATTGGAATGGGGTTGTCGTCAGGCTGGTTGGACTTTTCTCTGCTGAAGGAGCGGTTCTACGTATTGATCCCTCTGGTGATGGTCTGTGGCATGGCTTCCCTGCTCGCTTTTCAGAAGCTGGCTCAGGTCTTCTCGGGTAAGAAGATCGACATCTGGACAACGATGAAGACGGCTTTCATTGAAGGTTGCTACTACGTGGCGTTTGTGACGATCCTTTCGATCTTGATGCTGATCTTGTTCGCGCTGGTGGAGTTCTGGCCTCGCCTCACATCATAGCTGGTGAATTTCTGTTCGCTTTCTCGTGCGCCCAAAGGATAAATAAATAAATTCTTTTATTTGTATAGGACTAAAGAAGGGCTAAATAAGGGTTAGGCCCCTTCCGATCAGCTTCAAGCCGTTGTTATGTCGGTGCTTTTTGATATGTACCGATGCGCCAAACCTACCGAAACCGAAGAAACCGTCCTATCGGAACCGAAGCAGCGGTCCTATATACACGAAAAGTTGTCCTGATCTTATCCACAGATTTTCCTTTTTTATCCACGATTTAGCGCCCATTTTCGCCAACCGAAGCGCTAAACCTATAGCTGATTCTTACCTGATCTGGGAACCGATGCAGCGAACCTACAGAGTTTTTGCTGACGGTGCGATCATTATCCACAGACCGACGCGCTCAACCTATATGTTTTTCGGGTGTTTTTTGACCGATGCACCATACCTACATAAACCGATGCAGCGAACCTACAGATGATTTTCCCGCTTTCCCCAAGGTTACCCACCGGTTTTGTGAGTAACTATTGAGCACGAACTGATCTCTTTGGCTCATATTTTGAACCTATGACTGCTCGTTCTGATACGTCAACCTTTGTCCACCTGTGTCAACCTAGCAAAACCGATGCACGTAACCTATATGCACCGGAAAAACCGATGCACGTAACCTACAGTTAAGTATCAATCACTTAGACGCCTTTTTGTGCCCTTACCGCGAATTCCGAGGGCTGACACCGTTTTCCTCCTGCGTTCTACGGGCACTTCAAGAGGGCTTTGGCAAAACCGATGCACTGGACCTATATACGTCAGGCTTGCTTTGCGCGACCCACATCTTGAGAATACCCTTTAGTTTCAGTGCCTTACGTTGATTGAGGCAGGAAACCGATGCAGCAAACCTATATATAGTTGCTTGTTTTTCAGACACTTGCGGTGTTTTGGAGGCTTTTTCGGGGAAGCCGAGCGTCAGAATGCCGACTGGTTGCACTGGTTTCGGCAGGCGCTGGGCTTTGGGTGACGCTCGAATGGCGGGAGGGTCCAGAGGAGGGCGGTTGCCCCCCTCTATGACTTGTCGTGGATGTCTTTGAACTCGATGTCGTTGCGGAGGGCTCGTGTCTTCAGTGCGTTCTTGCGCTGGTTCGCTCGAATCACCTCCTTCACGAAATCCGGGTGCGGGAAAATGGTGTACCGTGCATCTATCACCTTCTGCTTACCCTTGAGCACCTTCTCTTCATCGAAGCGAGAGATAACCTTGTGTTTCTTGAGGGTGTCCAGGGCGCTTCGCATGGCTCGCAGATTCTCGCCCATCTTGCTGGTGAGGCCCCTTGGGCTTTGTTCCAGGAAGGCTACGAGATTGGGCTGGTACGGATGGCTTTCACTCGCCTGCGTCCAGTATTGGGCCATTCGCTTGTAGAAGAATCTGGCGAGAGGGGAGCGGATGTCCATGCCTATCTGGTAATTGTACTGACGAAACGTCAGATTCATGATTGACTCGTTCACCAGAGGGTTGAACTGAACGTAGCATTTTGCTGATCGCCCCTTTTTCTCCAGGTCTTTTCTCGTGGTGAGCCCCAGAAGGCCGAACAAGCTGGAGTTCATTACCGATTCGCCGTCCTCGGAGTAGCACTCCATTATCGCGCCCCGGCACACGAACAGAGCTTCTTTGACTTCATCGAGGCTGTAGGTGTGTCCCATTCTCTCAAGCTCTTTCATCAGCTCGTAAAGTGTGAAGCTGACTCCCGCCTTGTCCTTTACGTAGACGCCTTGTCCGTTCACGGCAATCTTCCGGAGCGCGTCTTCTACTAACTCCTCGCGCTGCCCCGCGTAGATGAGGACGGTCTTATCGCCTTTTTCAATGATTGCGGGCTTGAGTTTCACGGTGAGCTTGCGGCCTCGTATGGTGCAGTAACGCACGATGCTCGCGGCTTTCAGATCTTCGTGCTCTCGCGTCTTACCCCAGACGTACTTTGGTATAGCATCGTAGATGTCTACGGTGTTCGAGTAATCAGGCTGTTGTTTGGTGGGCAGATCGAGGACAGAGAACATGTCCATCTGCTCGCTTTGCTGAATGTTGGCTTCCACGTACAGATCTCTGTCCCCGGTTTGTCCTGTTGTGTCATTGTCTTTCGTCATAACTCTGTTCCTATGTTGCCACTGCGGCCATCAGGGTCAAAAGACCTGCTGCGACAGCGAGTGCCAGAACAAGGTTGGGGAGGATTGTTCTGTGGTTGCAGTCTTGAGACGTGAATAGCTGTGCTTCACGCTCGAACCGGTCATGCGCCGCATCCCCTCGGTCTATTGCTGCCTGGTTCTTCTTGTTAGCGCCAAAACCTATCACACCTGGCGCTTTCTTGCGCCGTGCAGGCTTTCGAGCTGCCTTGCGCGGGGTGACCATGGCTTCGCATTTTCCGAGCTTAGCCAGCTCGGTGGCGGATACTGATGTCATTCTGGCTTCTCCTGTTCGTTACCGCCTGGCTTAGCTTCGGTGTCTGTACTGTTGTTGCCGGGAAAGCACTCGTTCAGCAACTGCTCATAGTCCCGGAGGTTCTTTCTCATGGAGGACAGTATTGCCGCTCGCCTCCGCAGAAGCTCGTACCGGTCCTCAACCTCCTTGATGGCGTCGCGAGCCCACTTAGGTTCCTTCTTGAACAGGGAGTCGCTATACCGATACCCCTTGCCCTTCTTCAGATGCGTTGAGAAGACCTGCTTCCCTGCGCCTTGATCTGGTCGGGTTCTGTTGCGGAACCACTCCATCTGGAGCGACCCGTTCAAGATCCTGACGCGAGTACCCACAAAGCTAAGCTCCTCTGCTACGCCTTCCTCTCTGGCTGACTCATTGCCCTCCCAGTAGTAGTCGGCCTGCTTCCTTGCATCGACAGCAGACACCAAAAGTTCGTGCTCTAGCAATGTTCTAGCGGTACGGATGAACTCGCGTGATTCCTCTTCGAGCATCGGTTCCGTAAAGACAAACCGCTCATCTTCAGCATCCCGCTTGAGCATTTGCCGTAGTTCTTCATCTGTTCTGCCCACATCAACCCCCGACGGAGACTATCCAATTACTTTCCAGATAACTATCTATCTGGGAAACGAAAATGGGTTTCCACTATAAGAGACCCGAATACCCTGATCGTAACCCGGTTTGGGAATCTGTCAAGGTCTTCCTTTATTTCTGGGAATCTATCGACCACATGTCGCATACAGGATTCTGGGAGTGGGAAAGTTCCTTTATTTACCGTATTTTCTGGGATTCCATCAGGCATTTTCTGATAGCACGGCTCCATCTGAGCCTGGGTTCAGCGGCGATTTCTGCTTTCCACACAGTTCCATCCTCCATTTCCGGTTGCTGAGAAGCGTTTTTTTGTCGAGACAGCCTCTTAAAAGTCCCGTTGCGCCCAAAAAGGGCAATTCGGCGTCCGTTGTTTCGAGCTGCGAGCAGGTAACCTTTCTCCTGAGTCTTTTTTGGGGGCTTTTGGAGCCCCTTTGCTATGATGGAGAAAATTTATGTTCGTATTGGGTCTTGATATTGGTTACTCGAACTTGAAGGTGGCGATGGGCCAGAAAGGTGGCGATATGGCTACGCGGATCCTGCCTGCTGGCGCAGGCAGCATTGACCTGATGCCGCGTCAGGTGGGTTCTGGCCTTGGAACTGACTTCCTGCAAGTCCAGATAGGGGGGAACAAATGGGCGGCTGGGGTTGAGCCTGACCGCCTCCAGGGGTGGGAGCGTGAGCTTCACAAGGACTATAAAAGCACTGATGTCTATAAAGCGCTTTTTTATGCAGCGCTGCTTATCTCAGAGCAGAGTGTGATCGACGTGTTGGTGACGGGGCTTCCGGTTGACCAGGCTATGAATGACGGCCAGAGAAAAGAGCTGGCTGAGTTGCTCTCAGGTGAGCATCACATTACGCCCAAGCGAACGGTTACCGTCAAAGAGGTTGTCGTAGTACCACAGCCAGCAGGTGCTTACATGGATATTGTCCATAGCACGACTGATGAAGAGGTGCTAGATGCTATCCAGAACGGGAAGACTGTCGTTATTGACCCCGGCTTCTACAGTGTTG
>LUME01000315.1_pt1 | contig 43900 bp, 46 predicted proteins | sample 729951 | NCBI WGS metagenome assembly LUME01 (sample SAMN03860271, study PRJNA289734) | marine metagenome | biome: seawater column; feature: ocean; material: water; isolation source: Red Sea water column Station 34 - depth 200m | place: Saudi Arabia: Red Sea | collected 2011-10-15 | depth 200 m | reverse complement strand
GACGGCGAAATATCTTTTCTTAATGTAATATCTGTCCCGAAACAAACTCCACTAGCTTTTGCAAATAAATCAGGAGAAACTGGCATCGGTGTGTTTGATGAATTTAAAAAATCAATTTCTCATTCAATACGACACAGATATCTTGTTAGACTTTCACATGATCCAACGGAAGCAATTTTAGCTACAGCTGAGGAACAAGAAATTGACACAATCATAGTTAATTTTTCCTTTTTGCGTGACAACCGTAGACTATTGTCATTATCTACATGTGATATTATTGGTGTGATACCACGAAGAGACTTTGAAAAAGACATTTCCAATATTATTATTTCATATGATAAAGGGCGCCACTCAAACCTTGGACTTGAGATTGCGGGCTCTATGGCAAAAGAATACAACAGTAAAATTAGAATTGTTCGTGGCATAACACAATCTCCTGATACAGAGGTTCAAATTGTTAACAAGATTAACGAAATCATGTTTGATCTTGACATCAAAAAGATGCAATTTGAAAAAGTATATCCTAAAACAGAAAACATGTTGGTTTCGTCGGAACTTTTGAAAAACTTTAACAAAAATAAAACAGGTGTCCTGATTTTAGGTGCAGGTAACCAGGCAGACACAGCATTTAGTCCGAAAGCATTGGAATTAGCACGCAAATCAAAAAAGACAGTACTCATAGTGCGAAACCATCTATTCTCAGAGTTTCATACAAGGTCATTTTGGAACATACTAGTCCATATAATGAAAGAGAACAAACACCTTTACCGCATATATATGGAGATTTTAGCCTTGAAATTCCTTGTTACAGCCACGAAGAAGCTTGGAAGATACGACGAAGATTATTTTGAATCAAAATCTTAGGAAATACTGAAATTATCTAGTTTTCTATTCACCTTAGGTGTGAGCTAGTGGACGAGACGCTGCCACGGCAGAGGAAACTCCTCCCTTCATACAGGAAATGTGATCTGGAGATAGATAGTCAGAGATGGCTGGCAACAGAACAGAAAAAAATCCCATCTGGAGTACGATGATGGTACTCCCTGAGGTTTCCAGTGACGGAATGAAAATCTGTCCCACATGAAGCAAGGCCAAACAGAACCGTAGATTCCTGTAACAGGTTCAGGTAGGCTGCAAAGCGTAATATCGTTTAAAACAGAAGGAGGGTTACGGCTAGCACTCACTTATTTTTCTGGCTTCCAGCCCTTTGGCATGGAACCTTTTGTGCTTGTTGATTCAGTCTCGGACTTTTCTTCAACCTGTGGTTTATCATCATCGTAATAGCTTTTGTGTTGATTGTAATCTTCTAGACCCTTTACTTGTGCTTCACCTCTAACTGTTTGGTATCCACCGGAAGATGCACTTGTTTGAATACCTGTAAGCTGAGTAGGATCAATACCAGTCTGTTGTAAATTCTTGCCTTCTTTTTTCAGTTTTCTTTGGCTCATCATCATGATTGCTACACCACCCATAGCTGCTGCCCCAGCCATACCGTATAGAACCATTGCTGGAAATTCTTCAGAAGATGTTGTTGCATAACCTTCAGGTGCGGTTGGTGTCACACCAAAAACTTCAGAGTTACCTAAAACGTCTCTGTTTGCAAAACCAATTATGTCAATACTTGCGTTATCTGACGCCTCAAAAGTTTCTAGCGTGTATGCTTTATCTATTGTAAACATAGCCTCAGTTGTTTTCTCTGTTTGAATTCCTTCCCTAAGACTGCTTTCTCCCATTGTATATTTAGAAATCACAGCACCTGTTTGAAATCCATGTTGAGCAGCATCAACACCAATCCCAGTTGGATCAAACAAAAAGTGCCAGTTTCCAATTGGCTGGTCCCTAATCCCATCAGCATTCATTAATTCCCTGGTAAGAAGTTCACCAGCTTCACTAGTTTTTAACTGCATAGAAATATTTGGCGTGTGTCTATCAAACAGTGATATTGGCAAATTAATTTCCGTCACACCATAATTTGGTGCATAGATTTCAATAGGACCAGAAGCACCAAAACCTCTCCAGTCTATGTCTATGAGTGCTGAGTTAGTACCTGTATATTCTCTCATCACAAAATTTTTAATTTCAGGGTGTAGAACAATCTTATAGTCTACCGACATTTTGTTATCTCTTCCTGTCATTACTGCTACATAGTCCAGTGACAGGTCGGTAATTTTTGCAATGCTGTTGTTTGAAACAATATTTGCGTTAAGCTTCTTAATAAGATCCTGCATTCCCACAGCTGATGAATCAACAGAAAAAACCATTGTAACATTTTTACCAGCTAGTGTATCTGCAAGACTTCCGCCATCTGAATAATCGACCCAAATAGTGCGTTGATACGTCATCTTAGTGAGTGCATTTTCTGTACTATCCTCTAACGTAGTTTCAAGTTGAGCTGACCCAAACGAAGGTGCAATACTACCAAGTGCAATCACAGCACCAACAAATAATGTAATAATCAATAATTTCATAAAAATTGACTTTGTTTGATAAATAATAAACTTATCCTAGCATATTCGCAAAAATAAACGAACAAGTAATATTGGTAATGATTATTTTACTAAATCGTTCTTGGAGAAAAATTGATAACTATACTTGCTGGTGGCACCGGATCTGTGAAAATTGTGCGTGGATTAGCTTCCCAAAGAACTGATGTTAATGTAGTCTGTAATGTGGGTGATAATTATTGGCTTTATGGTATGTATGTATGTCCTGATATTGACACAGTTACTTATGGATTAGCAGAGCTGTTAGATGCAGAAAGAGGTTGGGGTATTAAGAAGGATACATTTGGTTTTTTACGTCAGATGGAAATTTTTGGCGAAGAGACATGGTTTAGAATTGGTGACAGAGATACCGCTACACACCTGATCAGAACTAATATGCTAAAAAATGGTTCAAGCTTAACTAGTATAACAAAATGGATGTGTAAAAAATTTGCAATTGAAACTAAAATTATTCCAGTGACTGACAGCTCAGTTGAGACTAGAATAACTACCGATAAAGGAGAAATGCACCTTCAGGAATTCTGGGTAAAATATAGAGGACGAGATCCAATAGAAGGCATTCAGTATATTGGCGCTGATAAATGCCGTCCAAATCCAGAGGCTATTAATGCAATCCATGATGCACAACTTGTGATTATTGCTCCTGGCAATCCTCTAACTAGCATAGGTCCGATGTTGGCACTTAAGGGAATTAGAAAAGAATTAGCTAAAAATAAAAATAAAGTTGTGGCTGTGAGCCCAATTATAGGTAACGCACCTGTCAATGGTCCTGCTGGCAAATACATGGAAGCAGCTGGCATCGAAGTATCACCATTTGGTGTTGCAAAAATGTATGCAGATGTTTGCTCTCATTTTGTAATTGATACTAAGGATAGAATGCTAACAAAAAAAATTGAATCTCTTAACATGAAGGTTTATGATACTAAGATTAGGATGACAAATAAAAAAACTGAAGACGCACTTGGTTCTTACTTACTAAAACAAATTCATAATTAGCTTGAAGACATATGCCATAATTCCTGTAAAGAGTTTTTCTAAAGCCAAAACAAGGTTAAATATTCCTCAGATAAAAAGAGAATTGCTTTGTAAGGCGATGTTGGAAGAAGTTTTAAAAACATTGTCAAAGTGCAAATCTATTGATGATATAGTTATAGTATCAAAAGATGATGCGGCTATAAAACTGAGTAAACCATTTTGTGCAATACAAATTTTTGATGACGATCTTGGTGTAAATCAAGCTGTGCATTTAGCAGATCAATACCTTTCTGATTTGGAATGCAATTGCTCAGTTATTTTTCCACAAGACATACCTATGATGGAATCTTCTGATGTTGATAGTTTACTAGGATTTCTAAAGTCTAAAAACTCGGTAATATTAGTTCCATCTCGTCAGTTTAATGGTACAAATGCACTAGTACGATATTATGCTAGATCTATGAAAACACAATACGATAAGGGTAGTTATTCATATCAACTAAAAGCTGCAAAATCTGTGACAAAAAACACTTCTCTTGCTCTCATTCGTAGGATGATGCTTGACATAGATGATGAATTTGATCTTACATTCATGTTAAAACAAAATGAAAAACCAGATTTTTGTAAAAAAATTAGGAATATACTAAACCTTTAGTGTATGCTTTTTCGAAAATACGTAATTTAATGCCAAAATTACAATTGAAATTATTCCTGTGACAATTAGCATCAATTCAAGCGTGTATAGTAAAGAATGCGCAAATGCTGTTTCAACTGTAATCTTGTTAATATCTGCAACAATATACGCATACGAATAAATGAAATAATTTGTCGCCCAATGAATTAGAATTGCAGGGGCAAAGCCATATCTGAAATAAACCCATCCTATTATCAAACCACTAACTGTTGCTTGTGCAAATTTACCTACACTCCATGCTTCACCTGTAATAACATGTGAAACACCAAAAAATATTCCTACTATAATGATTATCAGTAACGGTTTTTTTAAATCTGTTATGCGAAGGTTGTGCGAGGGTCTCCATAATGATTTTACAAAGAGTCGAAGCGATGATTTGTAAGAATATAATGCAAAAAGTGGTAGACCGATAAGTATAACCCTAAATCCAATTTCTTCAATTAACGGTGCAAGTAATACTTGAAAAAACTGAATTAGTTGATTTGGTGCCTCAGCTCTATCAACAGAAATTCCAAAAAATTCTTGTGCTGATATTATTACACCCGATACCACAACCAGTATCGAAAACCATTTGATGACTGTTACAATATAGTTATCTTGTAGTTGATGATATTTTCCGGTAGATATTATGGATTGTAATACATTAGCAAAACTTTTCTTTGGACCAAATATTGCCACGGCAAATAAAATTAAAAATAAACACCATAGTACAATAAACCCGTCACCCAATTCAAATTCTACTGGAACTTGAAATCCTATTCCAGCAAGAAAAATACTCAAATCACTCATAGGGTATTCATATGTAATATCATCACCAATTTCAGAATTGAAAACTAGATATGTACCAATTGGAAATGACAAAATCATTAAAAATAAAATTATTGATATTAAAGCAGTGTGCGGTATACCTATACACTGATAAATTTTGTTTTGTAAGTTCACTTTTTTTCTAATGTAATTCTATCATGTCTTCAGAAAATCCGAGCTTTACTAAAGTATCTTTGATAGTATCTCTGTGGTCTCCTTGCAAGAAAACATAACCTTCTTTTGCAGTACCACCACAAGCATATTTGTTTTTTAGATCTCTTGCAACACTTTCTAAATTGTTAATCTTAGGATCAAGACCCTCAATCATAGTTCCTTTTTTCTTGAAACGTCTAGTTTCAAGACGTATAATTATATGATTACTATCTTTATCAAGATCACCACAGGCGCATAAATCTTCAGGAAGTCCGCAAGTAGTACAAATTACCGCCATAAGTTCAAAAGTTAAAACCTCTCACACACTATTAAGCCTTTTAGACATGAAAACTATAATGTTGCAATCCTATGATTTTTTATGAACTATGATTATACGCATATAGTGTCAAAAGAACTAACTGAAAAAGCAATTAAGATGCTTTTGAGCGGTGCTACTTTAGTAAGTGAACCATGTCCCTACTGTAAAGGTGTTCGTGTAATAAAAGACGGTTTTGCCTTGTGCGTAAATTGTGGCAAACAGCCTGAGGAAAAACCAACACAAACAAAACCTGCTGAGCAAGAACCTGTAAAACCATTAAAAATTCTTGAGAAGAAACTAGAAGATCTATCAAAGCAGCTTGAAAAAGAATTAAACCCAAAAAAACAGCAGGAATTAATTGAATCTATTAATTCACTAGTTGGGGTTATCTCCAAGCTCAAATAAAAATAACAAAAGTTTTTATCTCGTCTTTCGTTTTTTTATGAAATATGGCAGATAAAAAGAAAAATTCACCATTGCCTGCATCTAGTGCTGGTCTGTTAAGATTTTTCGAAGATGAGACGAGAGGATTTAAGATCGATCCAAAAATTATAATTTCAATTCCTATTAGTTTAATTACAGTTTCATGGGCACTTGAAATCTTTTTAATTCCATAAGTATCATGTCTGATTCAGACGATATTCAAAATATTCATGATCATTTTATATTTCACTGATATTTTCTGTTGTCACAGCATCTATAATATCAGCTCTAACAATTTTCATTTACCTTGAAAGTGGAGAAATAATATTCACCCTTCCAGCTGTTATTGTCGTATTGCTTGTTATACAATATTTTGATTCTCGTTTTACTGCACACAAAGAATATTCGAAATCATTGCACATGTCACTTTTTGGAAATGTATTATGGCTGATTACTATAGTGGGTGGTATTATTGGTTCTACCATACTTTCCAAGGAACTATCTGTGTTTTATGTTGCTGTTGGTATGTACATATTCACCAGTTTTAGAATTGGGATTATGACAACAACTCTTGGAATTAGCTTAAAAAAGTCATGCGTGTTATGTTTTGTACAACCATTAGCAATGTTCCTTCTTCTAATTCCCATCGACATGTGGTCGGTTCTTTATGATGTACAGTCATTAGCATTTGGGATTATATTTTTGGTAATTGCAGGTGTTTGGTCTTACCTTACAAACAGAACTGGATTACCTGTAATAAAGAGCACACACAAGCTGTTACAAGCATACTTGCAGTCAGTTTCACATAATGATCCACGTGATATGGAATCAATAATACTTGAATCATCAAAATCATCAAACGTGACTACATCCCAAATTCGTTTCTATACAGGTGATAAAGAAAATGATTTCAGAATGGTTCTACCTGATATTCATCCAGGTCCTTTTAGTCCTGTTGGTGGCAGTGATATCCCACATCAAATCTACAAAACTATGAACTCATCTGCGATGGTACTGCATAGTGTATCTGACCACTCACTTAATCTTCCATCACAACAAGATGTACAAAGCTACTTGGATGACCTATCAAAAAGTTCTGTTTCAACAAAAGGTCTTACGTGTACAGAACCTGTCACCGTCCAGCTGAACAAGGCACGTGTTGTTGGAATACGCCTTGATAAGGCAGCGATTTTGTTACTATCTTTGTCTCCTCATGGCATGGAAGATGTGCCACTTTACATCAAGACAGAAATTGAGCAAGTCGCAAAAAACAGGAATTTTGACAGCATACTTGTTGTTGATTCTCATAATGCTATGGGGGGAAAGATATCACAAGAGGACTCACAAGACATGATCACCGCTGCAAAGAACGCACTTGATATTCTTGTCACAAAAACAAATTTTCCATTGAAATATGGTTATGCAAATTCAAAATCTATGAATATTCAAGCCGATGATCTTGCTGGCGGTGGAATAGGAATGCTATGCCTTGCTTTTGACCAAAAAAAATACTTTTTGTGTTGGGCTGACGCCAACAATATGGAAAACGGTGTACGTGAAAAAATTGTAGCACATCTACAAAACAATGGTTGTAATCTAGTTGAAATGTTTACTTCCGATACTCATTTTACAACAATGGGAGTAAGGAACAGTAACGGTTACTACCAACTTGGAATTGTTACTTTCTGTGGCACTTGATAGTTCTTTGAAAATGACAAAGGTATTCATGGTTGGGTGTGTCGGAATATTCTTGCTGTCTATTTTTCTATGGTTCTAATATCTTCCAAATTACCGTAAAAGTCATCGATAAACGATGAAAACTGCAAGATAGGCACAATTGGAACCCCATTAACAAAACTTGTTTCTTCTTGGTATAGTGTAACAATCACTGGAGCGGCAACTGCCACTTTTGTATTTGCAACGTAATGTTTTACACGTTCTATCTGCTTGTTAACAATTATTTCAAGGGCAGAATAGCTCATTCTCTTCCAATGTTTGCAATCAATGAGCACCGCCATACCAAGATGCACTCCTACAACATCAATTTCCATTGTTGGTTTTTTCATCCTGAAATTGCGTAAAACCTCAAAGTGTTTTGTTTCAAGTATCTCAGCTACAAGTCCCTCAAAGTCTTTCCAGCCAATGTCATGTGAAGCTTCCTCAATCGGCGTACCATTCTTAATTGCAAAAATCGCTGTTTTTAGTCTCTCTTCCATTAAAAATCACAACATAGATTTTTTGCTAATGCCTAATGAACCTTAAATTATGACGACACGTCAGTCATGTCATGAAATTTTGGCTAGTTATCATACTAGCAACGATTGCACTGCCTGTTGCATTTGCAGAAAAAGGGACTTTCGTGGATCAGATCCAGTTTATTCAATACTTGGATGAAAATACTGCACTTGAAGAAGTTCGTAACGGAAATTTGGATATGTATTATTTCCGAATTTCTTCGGATAGACTCGAGGCAGAAAAAGATAGAGATGATATTCAGGTTTTTGAATCTACAGGTGGGTCATACAGTATATTGCTAAACCCCGCTGTTTCTGAAGATTTTAATCCATTTTCTATTTCAGAGTTACGATTTGCATTAAATCATTTGGTGGACAGAAATCTAATTGTTAACGAATTAATTGGCGGTTATGGCAGAACTATGATTTCAAATTATGGAATATTTGCAGCTGATTATCTTACCATTATTGACGAGATTGAGTCATTTCATTTTAAATATAATCCATCTTTAGCAAACCAGATCATCACGGAAGAACTTGACAAGGCAGGTGCTGAAAAAATTGAAAATTATTGGTATTATGATGGAAAGCAAATTGAAATTACGTTTTTCATAAGAAGTGATGATCCTGTCAGAAAATCTATTGGCGAGATTTTGTCTTCAGAGCTTGAAAACGTTGGATTTAAAGTGAAAAAGGACTTTGGAGATCTTAACAAGGCCTTTGTCATTGTTTATGGTTCAAACCCTGCAGACCAAAAGTGGCATCTTTATACTGAGGGTTGGGGCAGCTCTGGATTTTCAAAGTATGATTCTGTTGGGCTTGCACAAATGTATTCTCCCTGGTTTTCTAATATGCCAGGAAACAATGACCCAAATTATTGGAATTACGAAAATGATTACATTGATTCCATTACGAAGAAAATCTATGCCGGAGATTTTAGATCTGCCGAGGAAAGAAACTCGCTAATAGAAAAAGCAACAATTGAGGGAGTAAGTGAGTCTGTGAGAATATTTCTTGCCAGTAAGACAGACCAATTTGTTGTGAGCAATGATGCAGATGGAGTTATCAACGCTCTCGGTGCTGGTATCACAACTAGGTTTACTCCAATTAACGTAATATCTGATAATGAACCATTGGTAGTGGGTGTAAAACAAATTTACCAAGGATCATGGAATCCGATTGGTGGATTTAGCGATACATACAGTAATCAAATCTGGCTAAACCTGTATGATCCTGCTGCATTTAGTCATCCGTACACGGGAAAAACCATTCCAGTTAGAACCGAATGGCAAGTTGAAAATTTTGGCAATAAAGAAAAAATTTTAGTTCCTAATGATGCAATTACATGGGATATTGGTAGTCAAAGTTGGAAAAAGGTAGGAGCTAATCAGGAGGCCACTAGTAAAGTCACATTTGATTTGATTCTTGGCAATTGGCACAATGAGCAAAGTATGGACATGAATGATATTTTGTATTCGATATATTTTCTATTGGAATGGGGCTCTGAACAACAGGAATCTGATAACACATACGATTCCGTCTATTCGCCACAGGCTGCACAAAATGCAAAAACGTTAATCGGAATAAAGCCAATTGATGATGATACAATCGAGGTTTACATTGATTATTGGCATTTTGACGAGACAGAAATAGCTTCATGGGCAACACCTTGGAGCAGTATGCCGTGGGAACTGATAGCCTCCATGGAACAGGCAGTTATTGATGGTAAAGTGTCTTTTTCACGTTCAGGCGCAGTAAGCAAAAATGTAAACTGGCTTTCACTGATAGTACCAAACGATGCAGAAATAATCAAGCAGTATCTTATCGATTTTAAACAATCAGGCTATGTTCCTCCCTCATTGCAGGGACTGCAGTATGATTGGCAATACTTTGATCAACGTTATGATGCATCAATAGCATGGATTGAACAAAACGGACATGCTGTTATTAGTAACGGACCGTTTTACCTTGACAATTATTCCCCAGAATCAAGGACTATTACCATAAACTCATTTGATTCACCTGGATATCCTTTTGAAGCAGGTAAATGGAAAAAGTTTGAGCAGATCAAATTTCCAAAAATTACTGGTGTTGAGATTCCAGACGTTGTGAACTTGAAAAAACCAATCATAGTTATGGTTGAAACAATAGATTCTTCTGAGATACACTACTTTGTCTCAAATTCTAAAGGGGAAACTATCTCATCAGGGGTTAAGCCCGTAACAGATGGTCTGTCTGAAATTATAATTACAGAAGTTGAAGCTTCAAAGCTTGATGTTGGGGCAAATACGCTGAAGATATTTGCCTCATCAGATCAGATACTAAGACCTGACATCTATGGTACCAGCTTTCTTGTAGTTGAGAATCAAACCAGTCTCCCAGATGTGCCCATTTTAGAAGTTGAGCACAAGTCTGAAGGGTCGTCACATGCTGGAATTATTTTGGCAATAATTGGCGCAGTAATAGTTGGCATCATTGTGAGCGTCAGAAGAAAAAGAAAGGCGAAACTTTCTAGCAACTAGTTAATTTTCTGACCAATTACAAACAGCGTGCCAAATTCTCGCTTCCACTTTGCTTTGTTTTTTGGATCCTTGATTTGTCTTGTACTAGTTTCAAATCCAATTTCCCTGAACATTTTTTTCCATTCAGTTTTTGAACGTAGGTCCATTGGTACCTTCATGACTTTGGTCCATCTTTTAGTTAGGTGATTATCGCTGTAAAAGTCAGTGCCACAATAAAAGAGACCGCCAGCTTTGAGCATCTTGAAAACTTTGGCAAGTGCAGGTTCCATCGGTACCGAATAATATAGCGATTCCATGGAAAAAATCACATCAAACTTCCCACTATAATTCCAGGTCTCAAGGTCAGTACACATGTATTTTTCCTTGCTTGAGGCTTGTTTTGAGACGGCCCTTTTTATCATATTTTTACTCTTGTCTATTCCAACTGCTTTTTTGCATTTGGGCAGCTGCGCAATTTTTCTAACAACCCAGCCGTTGCCGCATCCAATATCTAGGAACGAGAAAGGCTTGTCAAAAGAAACGCCGCCTAAAAATTTACTTACAGACATTCCATGCCCTTTTTCCATCTCTTCAGACCTTCCCGCTGTTGCCCAGATATCAAAGACTTTTGCTGTTTTGTCCATTTAACCACCCTTGATAATATTGAATAGTTGTCTAACTGCTAACATTGGATGATGCGTTGCAAGCTTTACGATTTTTGACACAGTAAAGTCAGCTCTGATAAAATCCAAGAATTCGTCCGCTGTCAGATTGCTAATGATCTCAATCTCTTTGTCCCAATCATCATCAGACAACTCAAGCCATCTTGCTTGAATTTTGTGGGCAGATTTTATTTTTGAATCAACTTCCTTTTTCCAAGTGGACTCGTAGTGTTCCAACGCCTTTTCAGAAGTATCTCCTGATTTGATGGCCTTACTGGCTATGTCTCCGGCGACTCTACCATATTTTATAGCGTATCTTATTCCTTCCAATACAAGCGGATTTGCCATACCAGCAGTATCACCGACTAAAATTAAATTGTCATAAACCGTCTTACGTGAAAGACCTTCGTTTGGTATCAGACCATAGTGAAACTCTTTTTTTGTTATCTTTCCCAAGTCCTTTATTGGTCCCACTCCTTTTTCTATCATATCATCAAGCCTTTCTGTTGGGTCCATATCAGATTCTGGCTTTCCTATTCCAACTCCAATTCGTGCCAGGTTTTTTCCAAGCGGAAATATCCAGGCGTATCCAGCTGGGGAATACATCTGGCCGACCATCAACCACCAAGTGTCAGAATTGACATGTTCCACTTCTGCCTCATATTCTGCGCCCACACCAAACCTCTTCCACTGTTTGACAAGACCAAGCGACTTTGAAACAACAGACTGGAATCCGCTGGCATCAATCACCATCTTGGCATGAAAAATCATTTTATCGTTTGAAGAACTTGCCTTTACTCCTACAACCTTTTCGTTTTCTTTGATCACTTCAGTTACGTTTGTGTTAACGAAAATTTTCGCGCCGTTATTTTTTGCCTGCTCTGCCAAAAACCTGTAGGTCTTTCGTACATCGAGAACTGCAGCCTTTGCCTTTTTGTCACTTATTGATGCCTTGTTGTTTGGGGAGCAAAAGTTGTATGTCTTGATTGGGTTGTAGCAGTCTTCCGGTATGCCAAACTCCTTTGCATAGTCAATCCACGTTACGCCGCTTGTCCTTACCGTTTGTGCAACGTTTTCTTCCTTTTCTAGCAGGGCTACTTTTATCCCGTTTTTTGCCGCAGCATATGCTGCTGATGAACCCGCAGGTCCGGCTCCCACCACAACTAGGTCATATTCATGCTCAGACAATCATTCAGTTCAGTAGCCAGACCATTTTATTTTTATTGGAGTACTGGATAATTGGTTGATTGTATAGACCAACAATTCTAGAAAACAGAGTATATCTTATCACCGTTATTGGCATTATTACCACAATATCAGCTCTAAGCCCATTTTTCCTTGGCACTGTTTTTAGCTTTGAATTACTATTACATGATCTAATACACATCTCAGCAATAATTTTGGGCATGTTTCTTACAATATTGAGCATCTATGCGTATTCAACCACAAAAAACAAAAGCCTTGTTTTCACGACATTGGCATTTGTTACTTTTGTACTACTGTCAATATACATGCTAGAACAGGACATGGAACATGCACAAATTAACGATGAACACTGTGATGTGATAAACTATCCCTGCATAGATGATTCTATATCCGAAATTTTGGTGGAAACAGCCCTGACCATCATGATCGGCTTTTTTGCAGTTGGAGTTTTCTGGAACAGTAAAAAACGTACAAAATTTACTTAACTTTCTTCTTCTTCCTCGTCATCAACATGTGCTGAGCGACTCGGTCTTCTTGGGATAAATAGCTTGGTCATTTTTTCTCACTAATTTCAAATTATGATAATGTATAGCTTCCAATAATCTCGATTGACTCGGTTCCTGCTGGGATGCTAATATACAGGTCCATTCCAGCCTGTTCAAAATCTTCGTGTTCTTGGTTATCCACTATGATAAAGAATGTTCCATCATCAGAGCCAATATAGTCCGGACTCAATCCAACAAACAGTTCTCCATCGTCTATAGTAGATGTGTGAATGATTAGGCTAGAGCTGCTCTTGTCAAGATACATACCGCTAACATCACCGGTACTGATGGACCAGTCAAGTTGATCAATCAAGTTGCCATCTGACGGCGCATAAGATGATGAGCTTTTCATTGGCATATATGGAACAGGTGGTTTTTCTTGTATTGTTGGTGCAGCTGGTTTTTCTTGTATTGTTGGTGCATCTGGTTTTTCTTGTATTGCCGGCGCAGCTGGTTTTTCTTGTATTGCTGGTGTGTTCGGTTCTTGCTGCATGAATGGATTTTCAAACTCAAACATTGAGATACTTCCAATCCCAACAGCTAAAGTTATAGCTGTGATCGAAATTGCAATACCGATCCCGGCTTTATCCATGGAAGTCATGCATGACAAAAATTTTCTTGGTCACATAAGGGTGCTGGTGTTAAAATTAATTTTGTTTGATCAGTGTACTGGTGATCTATTCCTAATTCTACCTTAAAACAGCGATCAAACATAAATTAGTGGCTAAGCGTCAAAGTATAATGAACCACAAAAAAGCTAATTATCATGAAGAAACAATTGAGGGGTTTCGTGTACCAAAAGCAACTAGTAAGAAACTACATACTTTTCTTGAATCTGAAGGAATTACAAAAAAGAAATGGTTGGAGTCAAAACTTGATGATGATTTAGATTACAAGGCGTTATTGAATGTCAATAAAACTAGTTCCGTCTTGATTCCCAAAATCCACTATGCAAAACTTCTTGCCGTATCTTCCATACCCACAGAAGATATCATTAATGAGATTGTTGGTTATGTATCATCTTTACTTAAAGAAGAACCAACTTGGAAAAATTATTTAACGCTTTTTTCTGTATTTTGTGAATCAAGCGGTTTTAAGTTAACAGTTGACGAAGAGATTACCTTTACAACAATTAATTTGCAACATGACATATCTGAAGTTTTTACTGATATTATGGAAGGTGTATGGAGAAAGATCGCAAACAAAACAAAAGATCTAAAATTTGCAAGTTGCATTAAAACTGATATATCTGTCATAATAAAATTTGAAAAAATAAAAAAAATAAAAAAGTTAACAAAGTGTTAACATAGTTGTTAACGTTTATTAATTACTAGTAGGCAACAAAAAAAATAATGTCTCTAACAAGTTCAACGCGCACACCAGCACATGTTTCTGAAAGAAAACCTCAATCCAATTATGAAAATATTAAAGATAAAATCGCAAAGTTTCCCGGACTTCGTTTTTACGAACTTAAAAAAGAAACTCAACTTTCAAACGGTACACTTCAGCACCACATAAACAGTCTCATAAAAACAAAAAAAATCGATGCTCACTATGATAACGCTATTCCTAGATATTTCCTATATAATACTGATCAATCAACTAAAATTATAATTCAAAGGCTCAGCCAAAATACCACCTCCAAAATTATAAAATTATTGCTAAAAAAGGAATGTCAGACTTTTTCCCAGTTAGTAAAATATACAAAAAAATCTCCTGGTACTGTTTCATTATACAAGAATAAGATGGTGGAAGACAAAATTATTGTAGGAACCACTGATGGCTGCAAGTCTTGTAAAAATATTGGCATGAAAATAAAGTATAAACTAGTTGACCCAGAGAAAGTTAAAGATTTGGTGTTAGAATATGGTAAAACACCCCTTATGAAATCAGCAGACAATTTGGCTGATGTTTTCCTTTCACTCAAATAGTTTTTAAACATCACGATGCATAAAGCTGTGTGATTGCCCCTCTACTTTGCGGCAGAACTCATTGTGAATTTTTACCATCATATCCAAAGTATCTTGATTTTCATGAAACTCTCGCTTGCCACATTCTTCACAGATAAATTCCGGCATGGGATTCTCTAATTTCTAATGTATTTATTTTATTGCTATTAGTTAGAAATATGGGAGAACCTGATTTTGCTGTGTTTGGTATATGGTCAGCTATTACCATAATTGTAATAGCGATCACCGGCTTGGTTTACAGAGCATACAGGAGGAAACAAAATGAGGCATCTTCATCTTGAGAAACAGGGTCTTCGCGGACTGGCAATTGCTGAAAGTTTTTCACAAGATTCCACAAAATCTGTACTGTCAGGTATTGTAATGTCGACGGACTTTGTAATTGACGGCTTTGCTCTGGGTCATTCAACAGTGGGTGGTGATGACGCAACTGAAGCAATATTATCCATGTATGAAAAACTTGGCAGACCAGATGTTAGTTTTTTGTTGATATCTGGAATTGTAATATCTCTTTATAACATACTGGATATTAAAAAAATCTCGGAAAAAATTGGGCTTCCAGTAATTGGTGTTACATATGAAGACTCGAAGGGGATTGAAGACGCAATCAAACACCACTTTCCTAAATCATATGATTCAAAGCTTGCAGAATATTCAAAGTTAGGAACACGTGAGAAAATTACACTTCACACATCATATGATCTGTATATACGAAATGAGGGTTGTACTGTTTCAGAAGCGACACATCTGCTTGATAAGCTGACACTTCAGGGATCAGTTCCCGAACCATTAAGAATATCACAGTTATTGGCAAACACACTTCTAAAGGCTAAATTCTGAGTTTACTTCTTGGGCGTGTTCGAAGCTTCGTTTTACAGCAAGGGCATCTACTGTCCAGTGTGGAAAAATATGCAGCACAGAAAGTGCATCTTTTGTGACCCGTTGAATATCGTGGTTGTCTTGATGCAATTTTCACTCTAAATTGGTCACAAAGTCCCCTGCAAGTAACACCCATTGGGAAATGTAATTTTGTTATCCTTTAATACCTTTACAAATTTTTAGTCTCGGATAATTTTTTTATGTATGCCAAAATGCCTGTATAGTCAATTTCTCCAAATCCAGCATTCAGTGCCTGTTCGTAAATTTCATTTGCACGTTCGGCTATAGGTAGCTTGGCATCAAAATCCTTGGCGGACGCAATAATGGTGTCCAGGTCTTTTTTCATGTTTTTGAGTGTGAAAGTTGGCTGATAATTGTCTTTTATCATTTTGAAAGCCTTGTTTTGTGACATTCCGGTGCTAAAATATGTGGAGTTCAAAATCTCCAAAAACTTCTCTGGATCAAATCCAGCTTTTTTTGTTAATGTAATGCCCTCGGAAAGCGACAACGCCAAAAGCGAAATTTGGAGGTTCATTGCAAGTTTAATACTGTGTGCACTTCCGCTTTCACCAAGAAAAAATCTCTTGTTAGCAATTGTATTGAACACTTTGCTGAATCTTTCAAAAGATTCTTTATCACCAGATGCCATTAACACCAGCTTCCCCTCTATTGCCACATTTGGTCCACCCATCACAGGAATCTCAATTGATTTTATTCTCTCATCATGAAGTTTTTTTGAAATCTCTTTTGCAGCATTGGGATTTATTGTTGACATGTCAGCAACTGTTATGTCATGATGTTTACCTGAAACCACACCGTCTTGGCCAAACAGAACTTGTTTTACGGCATCTGCATCTTTTACACATGTTATAATCAAATCTGATGATTCAGCTATAGTACTTGGAAACTCAGCTACATGTGCTCCATTTTCTTCAAGGTTTTTTGTTTTTGATCTTGTTCTGTTGTAAACTGATACAGAATATCCGGAATCAAGCAGATGAAGGGCTACCGCCTCACCCAACATTCCTGTTCCGATAATGCCAATTTTTACCATTGAATAGACATGAACACTGGAAATTATGTATGTATCTTCATGTTGTGGTAAATGATCGATATTCTATTTTACAACATGATAAAATCCTACTGATTAGTCGTATTCTTACCATGTAGTTTGGAACATCATATCGTTGGGGCAAATTAAGGAACTATTCTTAAGGTCGCTTAAAGAAAATCCTGAGATTTTGAAAAAACTTGAAAATGAAGACCCCGATGAGAAGACACGTGCTTTGCTAAAATTGATACTTGAGGAAATTCAAGATGATCCAGAATATTCAGGTCTGAGACATTAGTTACATCAAAAAGATCTAAAATAGGTAAAAATGCGTACTTTCACGCCTACGCTATATAGATTTCATAGATCGTATCTATATACTTCAACTGCGTAGTATTGGTAAGCGTGTTGAGGGTAACGCCGGGCAAATTCTAGATGAATCGCCCAAGAACAAACCCTATTTTGCCTATGAGGGCAGAATTTTTTTCTGCCTTCAGATTGGCGATTAATTCCGATAACATTCATGTATTGTAAAGCATTTCTTATTCTAATGCGTGAATCCGAAACGTTTGGCATACAATCTGGATTTGCCGACCAGGCAATCGAGTGGATGAATGACCAGGCAAAAAAACACAACTTCAAGTTTGAAGCAAGGTCCTACAACCATAAAATAGAGACTAAAAATTTTGGTGCTTTTGAGATGTTTTCATGGATTGGGGATGTAAAAACTGCGAGAAGTCTTATTGTAAGGGTGAGCAAGCGTTTCAAGGCTAAGGTTATCGAAGGCGGCTACAAGCCAAAGGACAAGATATTCAAAAGAAAAAAGTCAGACTATGCTATGGTTAGAAAGGGCGAAAGAGTAATTGGACATCTGGAATTTACAGCACCACGCGTTGCCAGCGATGTCTGGACCGTAGAGGCAGAAGAGAGAAAGTAAAATTTACAAAACTCACAGATCACACATTTTTTTGAAACCATTCTACACTCCCAAGCCTGATGTTCCGCTTGTAGGATGTAGAACCGGGGTCGTGCAGTTTTTCATGTCTTTTTTTTCGCAGTTCAATATCTTGATCGTCAGCGGGAAAAGTTTGAGGGCACAGGTTGCAGCAAATGTGTTTTGACATTGATGATCTCTAGTTTGACAGGATTTTAGATTTGTTACGAATTTCGTACGATGAACTAATAAGCAACAGTGTGTAAACAGTAACGCAAATCAAAGAAAAACCATATTTTTGGGGAGCTATGAGTTTTCCTTTTGATCTGCGTCTAATCGCTGCTAGATCTAGCTTGTAAATAAGTACGATCATTTTTTGCGATCATGCCTAATTTTTACAATGCGACAAGCTTTATTGTGTCCATTTTTTTGTTTATCTGAAATTCTTTTGTAATATTAGCAACTTTTTCAGCATTTCCCTGCATCATAAACAACTCCATGCACTTGTCGCCCTCAATTTTGCTGTGTAAGTGTGTTGTAATAAGATCTTCATATTCATGTTTTATTCCGGTTACAATTCCGTCATATTCGTCGTTGTGAACAACAAGCAAAATGGCATGAATCATACCACTCAGCACATTTTTCTGCTTCTCCTCTGCAACGAATGACCTGATGCAGGCACGTATGGCATCGGACTTGCCTGAAAATCCCAACGAGGATTTCAACTGCTGCAAATCCTTGAGTATCTCATCCGTAAGGGATATGGATACAATGGGCATGAACAAATTGTTATTAACTAACTTATAAGATTATCAATAATAATTATTAAGAATTTACACATTTATTAATAATCACGTGTAAATTCTGCGTATGATAGTAGACATTGAAAAACTGTCTGTTGATTATTCCGGAATCAAGGCATTGGACGGCATAAGCTTCGGAATCGATGATGGTGACTTTTTGGGAATTATTGGACCAAACGGCGCAGGAAAATCTACTCTGTTTAGGTGCATGCTTGGATTACACGTACAATATAATGGAACGATCAGGTTCTTTGGTCAGGATATACGAGACTCCAGAAAACACCTATCACAGATAGGCTTTGTACCACAAAAGCCAGTAATTGATAAGAATTTCCCAGCAACAGTTAGAGAGATTGTTTCTACGAGTCAAAACTCTAATGATTCAAAAAAGGTGGATGAGGTATTACAGAAAGTTTGGATGCATGAGCTAGCTGACAGAAGAATTGGAGATTTATCAATTGGCCAACAGCAGCGTATTTTTATTGCAAAGGCCTTGGTCAATTCGCCAAGAATCTTAATTCTAGATGAGCCGGTAATTGGGCTTGACGTTTACAACCAAGATCTCTTCTTCCAGATTTTAAGCGAATTAAACACCAAAGAAAAAATTTCAATTATATGGTCATCACATGATTTGGATGCAGTGGAACGGCTTGCCAACAAGGTTGCCTGTCTCAACAAGACGCTTTTCTTTCATGGTATTTCCGAGAAATTCTTTTCAGACGATGAAATACTCAAGAAATATTCAGAGACTTCTATGCAGATGCATATGCATCACCATTGATGTAAAATGACGTTTGAAGCAGTATCATACGAATCGATTCCGCATGCGTTGGTATCGGGAATTGCCATTTCCTTACTTTGTAGCGCAATAGGTCTGTTTTTGGTTTTAAGAAAGTTTTCTCTGTTTGGAGATGCTTTGGCACATTCTGCATTTGGGGGAGTGGCATTTGGACTTTTCATTGGGGTATATCCAATATGGATTGCATGTTCGATCGCAATACTTAGTGCATTAGGCCTCACCAAAATCCGTCAGAAATTTGATATTTCAGGTGATGCAATAGTTGCAATCTTATTGGCAACAGGTCTTGGTGCGGGCGTAATATTGGTCAGTTTGGCAGATGATTTGGACATGCATGACATTGAGGAATTTCTGTTTGGCGCAGTAGTAGTTGATACTACAAACGTTCTTCAAATACTTGTAATGTCTGGCATAATTCTAGCAATTCTTTTCTTCACATGGAAGAAATTTCTATACTCCACATTTTCTGAAGAGCAGGCTAAAGTCTCTGGAATTTCTGTGGAAAAATTGAATTATCTTCTAATTGCCATGTCTGGAGTTACAGTTGTGATATCGATGCAGTTAGTTGGAGTACTATTGGTTTCTGCACTTTTTGTAATTCCTAACGTTTCAGCTATGCTTTACGCACGTTCCTTCAAGCAAACGGTGATGCTTTCAATGTCATTTGCTATATCTGCTACTGTTCTTGGCATATTGATGTCATACCAGTTTGATATTGCCCAGTCTGGATGTATTGTATTGGTTGCCGCTGCAATCTTCATCGGTTCGCTTATTGCGAAAAGTTCCGGGCTGGTAAAGACAACCGGAATCATAGCAAAAGCACGTTAGAAATTGATCTCTAAAATCTAGAAACTGATGTTAAAAAGTGGAAAATAGAGGTTAAAAACTTAGTAATTTGGTTAAGAATTATAGAAACTAGTATAGCAATCAAAAAAAACAAAATTAGCCGTTTTTCATAACTTTTGGTAGGGTTTTTTTGATATCGCTTTTCTGATGTCTCTCAAATGTTTTCCTGATAAAATCACATTACTTTTTTCCACTGATTCAAGCGTCTTATCAATTAGTTCTATAGCATTTTTGATGTTAATTCTATATTGTTCTGAAAGAGGAATTGCGTCCATTTTAAATCATATTTCATAACACTTCTACATATTCTTTCTTGAATTTCATACTGTCAAATCAACCGTTTTTCCAGGCGTGAAATGACAGTTTTACTGACAAAACGGAACTAATTTTGAATCTACTCAATTTTACCATTTTACATATGTAGAATCACAAGCTGTGATTTTAAAGTGGCCAAGATTCATTGAGCTATGAAAAAGGCCCTTTTGATATTTCTAGTTGTATTCTTATTTTTCAATGTAAATGGAGCATTTGCACACCAGCTTATCTTTTCAGACGGGATGAACACAAATATTGAAAACTCTCTTTACATTCCAGATCCACAGATTTCCTAGGCAATGTATGGCGAGGTTGAGAACAATGTTCTGTTTTACAAATTTGAGGTTGATCAAAAGGAACCTTTCTATGCGAGTATTGTTATACCTGCGCTGGAAGGCTTGGAGGAATTTCATCCATCACTCGCAATAATATCTGAGCGACAAAATATTGGATTGATTAGTTCGCATTCAGATGAAAATAATACTGATTTTCCGTTTGAATTACCGGAGAAATTTGATGCGATTGTTTTTGATTATGCCGGCGAGTTTCCAGGAAGGGTGTTTTACGAGCCATTCACTCAGGTAAACTATTGGGAGCGACAGGAGATTAGAATTGATAGTATAAGCCCTGGCACATATTATCTGGCAGTTTTTGACATATATGAAAATGGCAAGTTTACATTGGCGGTAGGAGAGATTGAGGATTTTAGGAACGCCAACTTTTTTGACTCATTCATACGAGCATGGTTTGAGACAAAAATTTTCTTTGGGGATTACCTAACAGCATTTGTATCCATATTGATTACCATTGCAATATTTTCTGGAATTGGATATGGGATTTTCAGAGCTGGAAGAAGAATTATTAGAAAGAGAGCAAAAACAAGATGAGTCAGGTGCTTGACTAGTCATTTTTTCCATCTTTTCCTGCCAATCATGAAAATAATCCAACCGCCAACAAGGCATGCAACGCATAGGACGGCAAGTAACTCATTCATTATATCAACCTAAAATTTCAGAATAAAAAATGCTATTGTTGCAATAACCAACACGATTGTAGCAACATAGTAGGTACGAATTGGGTTTATTTTATCCATTGTATATGAAACTAAAATCTTGTTTTAATTCCTTCTATGATTTGGGAAGCATTCCTTGCAATAAACAGGTCTGTCCTCCTTTGGTTTGAATGGTATTTCACATTCATTTCCACAGTCGCCGCAGGTTGCTTTGTGCATTTCTCTTGGTCTTCGTTCGTATGACATTTGTAATTGCTAATTAAAACCCCTAATTATACTAATGGGCAAGTATTTTGATTATACTTAAAGGGATAAAACACCTTAATTCTTTCATGGGATTTTTTGGAAAATCCAAAGAGGAGAAAATAGCCAAATTTAAGGAAAAACAATCCGAGAAGTTTTGGAATGCCGTTGACTATAACAAACAGTTTGATTTTCCGGTTGAATATTACGAAAGAAAACCTAGGAAATCCTAATTCTAGAATTGAAGATTTGTGCCTATATTGAGCAAAATCACGCTTTTTGACTAATTTTTCAGATATGATAAAGTATTCGAAAAAACATGATTTTGTAGATGGATTTAGGGATACCACTAATGACGGCTTGTGCAGCTTGTATAGTAGCCATATCTGGGGTTCGGATATACATGTTTTTTAGGAAATAACCTAAACTCTGATTGTTATGGATAATGGGTATTTTGCCGAGTTTATTCTCTTAGCAGCCGTAGTTGGTGGGATAGTTGCATTTTTGTTTGTAAGGCGGTTGCATGAAGAATAACAAACTTTTCGATTTCAGCGCTAACGCCAATCGCTCTTTTTTTGTTCACAAGTGTCACACTTGAGACCACTTATTTTTTTGCCGCAAGTTTTACAATGCATGTCAAATCCAACCGTGTCATACTTTGACGTCTTTGAATATTTGTAAAATAAAACAGCACCAGCTAGAATTCCAGCTGCGGCAAGAACAATCCATGTTAACATGCTATTAGCAGATCACAGTTACATTAAATTCAATCTATCATGCCTGAATCAAATCCAGACATGCTTTCAATCATAAAGTATTCTAGGAATCCTCCAGCTAAAAGCAGGGCTACTAAAATTGCCACCTCAAGACAAATAACCCGAATGTCAGGACGAATTGACATTTTTTTAATTATTTTGTGTATTAGTATGTAGCTTCTAGACATTGCAATAGAATATGCCGTAAGTTCCATCAAGCCAAATGGTGACATGAACAAAATGCTCAATGATGGAATTTGATCTAACAAAGGAATTGCACTTTTCATTGCAGAAAATGCAACTCCAGTTGAAAATGCAGCAAAGAGTCCCCAAAATATGCCAAATCCAGGGATAAACATTGGGAGTGCAAGTGATACATTGTGGATGAATATTCCTGCTCCGTCTATTCCTTCTGTTATTTCATCAAATTCCTCGATAATTTCTGTAACTTCATCTTCTGTTAGCTGAACTTCAGAGGCAAGTGCAAATGTTAAGGAGAAAATAGCTACAAAGACAAAAAATGATAAAATCCTAAGGTTTCGCATAATTACAAAAACCTCGATCGTAGCTGCATATTATTCCTATTGAAACAGAATTTTTCAAAATTATAGGAAATTAGCAATTAATGTGCCATAAAATCTAAAAGTGATTATTCAACTGGTTTTCAAACGGATTTAATCTTCTTCTTCTTCTTCAGTTTCTTGAGCTCGTCTGCTTGGTCTGATTGGAATATAGATTTTTGTCATTTCTGATTATAATAAAAAAAACTTTTGCATATGGTAGGGGGTTATCAAAATTTGTCATGTTAGTTAGTTAATCTTGCATTCGGACGAAATGGACTTTGTTGTAGTATGTAAACAAGGCATAAAATCCCAACTGATCCAAGGCGGTGAAGAATTTCATAATTTGACAGAAACGCGGATCTGTGCCAGCAGCTCCAAATGTAGATATTAGTACAAACCCAAATGGACCCCAAAACACCACCTCCAATTTTGGATGCACTTTTTTGCAATGTCCTAATTTTGTAAATATTCATGGGAATAATAATTGCTGACATTACAGAGACATCAAGAATTAGCATAAATCCAAACGCCCGCCCATATTGTATATGAAATGTAAAGAACGGCTCGACAAAAATAAATTCTGATAACATTGACAGCGGTATTAGCATAACAAAAAAAATCACCCCTGCTAGAATTGTATATGCAGTGCTTGAAAACACAAGCTTAATGTTTTTCAATCTAAAGCATTGGTTCTATCACTTGTGAAAAAACAGAATATGGTTGTGCACTAGTAATTTTCTTCATCTTTCCATCGGGAGAAATTATAAGGAATGTTGGTGTTGCCTCAGCCCCAAACCTTTGGCTTTCATCATAATTTGCTTTAACACGTTTAGCATATTTTGTTGAGTCCATACATTCACTGAACTGATCCGTATTCATATCCAAATTAAATGCAAATGAAACAAGTCTGTCTTTACTAGCCCAACCGTTGTCAATTGCTTCTTGAAAGCTGTAAAGTGTTTCATGATATTCCCAGTATTTTCCTTGATCGTCTGCACAGTAAGTTGCTTGTGCTGCAGTAATAGAATCACGTCCTAAAAATGGTAGGTCTATAAACACTAGATTTGCTTTTCCAGTTTCGACGTAGTTATCAATTATGTCAGCTCTAGTATTGTGAAACCAATGGTAGCATGCTTCACATTGATAATCACCAAATTCTACTATTGTAATTGGCGCACTTGGTGAACCAAGTACAGGTGATCCATTTGTAAGATTTATTGGTGCAGGTCCTGACACATTCATTCTGTGTTCTTGCATTGTGATTATCCTCTCATAATATGATGAATACGCAATAGCTACAACTGAAACTAAAACAGCAAATACAATTATAATTGCAATTCTTTTATCCAATCCCAATTTACCTTAGTTTTTACGTCAGAATTAAAAACCTTTTTCGATATGAAATCAAGTGTTATTTGTGCCTAAATAGACTGGCAACTTTTTCAACAAAAGAGTCGATGGGGCACGTTTCACAACAAACACCATGCTGCCTCTGAGAATGTGTTTCAAGACCCTCTTGGGTAAAAAATGTGGCATTACATTCATCACAAAAATATCCTCGCTGTGAATCTTTTATTTCAGACACAAATTATGTGTCATATTTATTGATATAAAGAGTATTTTTTGCCGTTTTTTAGAAAAATATACAATTTCTGCTATAGATAATGAATTCTAACATGGTTGTTGTGCTCAACTTCATATCTAGTCACATGACCACAGTGTGAGCATGAAAACATTTGTTGAGTGGGCTTTGGCTCACGCTCAATCTTCTTGCCAAGAATTGATTTGATCATAATCTTGTTAGAATTTGAGATTACACCAAAGCTTTGTTTTTCTCCTATTGATTCCAAAAATTCCTTAATTGATGTGATGACCTCAGATTGGTTAATTTGTTCATCATCCTCAATAGGTGAAAGTACAAACTGGTGTGCTTTAAGTGCCGGAACTGCTGCTACTTGGTCTGAAACATATATTGCAAGTTCATTTAGTATAGGTTCAACATCTTTACAGTCTACTATAATCATACAATTTTGTTTTACAAAAGCCTGATTTATCTTTGATGTTGTTGGTGATAGTATTTATTGTAAAATCTAAATTCCTAGTCAATATCTTTCCCACCAAAGAAGATAATTCTAATAATATTTTTCATATGTTATGAAATCACAATCTAATTCTTCAAGTTCTGAGATAAGAAAGGCAATTGAAAATAACTGGCAAGAATATCTATCTAGATACGGAAACCTTTTCAGTTCCGATTCTATTAGCGGTTCCAGTCCACCATCTATTTTTGTCGGTTCGTATGGATATCCAAAGGTGGGTGTGGGTCCAATGGTACCTCCAATTCATGGAGATACCACATTGCTTGACAGTCCAGAGCTTTGGCTTGGAAAAACTTTAGAAGACATTGTAAACTTTAGGCTAAGTCTGGTTAGAGGAATAGAGAAGTTACCTATTCAAAATACACAAGGTCGATTTATTGAAAACCTTCATGAAGTTGCAATGTCTTCACATTCAATAGACACTGATCTACAATTCCACAAAACTACTTTACCTGTAACAACTATCGATGGAGAAAGTGCGCCTTTTGGGCCAGTTGGCGATATCAAATCTGCTAAATTTTTTGGCACAAGATCTGACAAGTCAATAGAGCGCGTTTATTATGATCACGATCTAAAGGCACAGGATGCTGTATTAACATTATACAATCAGGGAATTGATATTTCAAAAATCCAAATGTGTTTCAGCATTGGAATGCTTGGAAAAAAAAGAAAATTAGTTCCAACAAAATGGAGTATCACGGCTACCGACAACATAATATCAAAATCACTTGTTTCTGAAATACTTGAATTTGATCTCATTGACTCTTGCCGTGTATTTTCTCATGATCATCTTGGAAATATGTTTTCAGTTATTTTATTTCCGCATCGTTGGCTTTTTGAAATGCAAGAAGCATGGCATGATGAAAACAAAGTGGGCTTTGGTTTTGACAGCGAGGACGCAAGAGGTATTGATCATCCACCTGTCATAGCGGGTGCTTATTTTGCAGCTAAACTTGGTGTAGCTGAATATCTTGTGCAGAAAAAACTTCAAGCTGCTGTTCTTGTATTACGTGAAATCAGACCAGAATATGCTGTTCCGGTTGGTGTTTGGCAAATTAGAGAAGCAGTACGTGCAGCAATGAAAAAAGAACCATACATTGCGGAAAATTTTGGTGATAGTGTTAACTTTGCATCAAAAAGGATGAGCATAAGCAAATCCGAGTGGCTTTCTAGGGGCGGATTACTTAAAATTTCTATAGCGTTTTATTGAACTTTTTTTTGATTTAGAGTGATGCATAAAAACACAATTTTATCCATGTTACTAATTGCAAGCCCTATTCTATTTGTACTAGCTGTATATCCAGATTCCTTCAGTATGAGTTGGAATCAGGGCCGTGGGGGATTTCTGTTTGGACTTGCATTTATCGTAGCTGAGATAATTGGGATAAAATTTATTGTTTCAAGAACACGTCTTATTTTTGGAATTCCTTTAGCTATTGCTACAATAATTTACTTTGTGTTATTAGATTTTGGATTACACGATTACATAATTAACGCTGCACCTGCATTCAACGTTCAACTAATATACTCCTGGGAATGGTTTTGGGATTTTCTTGTGATTACAATCTTTGCTATATCCGCATCTATTCTTATGTTTGGTAAGAAATGGATTAGAATAGTTATTGCTGGACCAGTTTTTCTTGGAGGCAGTGCAATAATCTTATCCCTTGATGCATTTTTTCCATACGATACGTTGGGTCCGTTACAGTACTTTGTACCACATTTAGTGCAAACAAATGTTTGGGTAATTAATGCATTTGAGCTTGGAACAGCCACTGCAAGGGACAATCTTATGTTTTTACGGGGTGATCATGGTCCATTCGCCTTACAAGTTTTTTGGCCATCAGCTGGTGTGCATAGCGTAGTTATCTATTCGCTTGTAATGATGGCATTTTTGCTTAAGATGAATATAAAACAAAATAGAAAGATCATGTATTTTGGCCTAGGAATAATAGGCACTATTGTTATCAATCTGATTAGAATATTTTCATTATCAGTATTTGCTTTGAAGGTTTCAACAAATCCAGTAGAATTTGAGGAATATCATTCTGTTGCCGGGGAAATAATGTTCTTGCCTTGGTTGTTTGCATTTTTACTCGTTGTAACTGTAATTGAAACAAAGCGAATGAAGAAAAAAGAAGCGTCACTTCAAAAATAATTTGTTATATTACTTTGGCCTTCTAACTCTGACAGCTCAGACACTTTAATCCCAAGTCTTCTTACCAACATTGATTGATTTTCCAGTGCATCATGAAGTAATTGCTTTGAAGTTTTTTGTAGTTCATCTAAACTAGAAGTGGAATTTCTTAGCATCTTTGATTTTGTCTTGTTCGAGAGATCAGTTTGTGTGAATTGTACTCCAACTGATTTGAATGCCTTATTTTTCTTCAGAATTACAACATGTAATTGATTACATAATTCAAGTAGGCTTTCCTCTAAAAAAGTATAATCATTCGAATCTTTTTTTAACGTAGTAATTTTGCTTATTTGAATAGTTGGTGCCCTTGGGGCTACTGGTTCATCATAAATACCCCTTACTGCATTGAATATGTACGTACCAGTTTTCCTTCCAAACATTTTGTTTAACGTGAAAATATCCAGATCTTTTGCTTGTAAAGTAGTTTTTATTCCCTGCTCAGCCAATTTCTCTTCTGTTTTTTTTCCAATACCGGGAATATCTCTTATCTTCAAAGTTTGGATAAATGCAGAAATTTTATCCGGAGTTATAACAGTAAGTCCATCTGGCTTTTTGTAATCCGATGCAATTTTTGATAGCAACTTATTGGGCGAGACCCCAACAGAACACGTTAGTTGCGTGCTTTCTCTAACTAAATTTTTTATCTGTTGGGCAATGTGACTTGCTCTTATAAAATTACACTCAGTTTTCTCTGAGACATCAAGATATGCTTCATCCCTCCCAACATACTCAAAGATATTTGCAAACTCCTTGATTATGTTCATAGACTTTTCAGACATATCTGAGTAATATTCAAAATCCGGAGGCAAAAATATTGAATCATCTCTATCCTTCAGTTTTTGTTTTGCAAATTTGATTGGCATACCAGATTTAACGCCAAATTCCCTTGCTGTATAATTTGCAGTGGCAATAGCACCACTATCATTACCTCTGTCTGAGAACATGCACACCACTACTGGTTTAGCTTTAAGGTCATGATTTCTCACTTCCTCACACTGGGCATAAAAATAATCAAAATCCACATGAAGTATTATACGTTCTTTCATATACTAAATTATATTAAAAGGAATATTACAATATCGAAAAAGACAATTATTGAGTATTATCAAGAGTTAATCATGTCATATCCATTATCGATTGAAAAGGACGGTATTAAGATAAAACCTGAACAAATGAAACCCGAAACTATCTACCATTGCATCTTTCAAAATAAAATTTTTATTATATACAAAGATCATAGTGAAATTTTAAACTGTTATGAAATTGAAGAAGAAGAAATTATTTCAAAAGTTAAAGCATCAAATAAAGAGAATATTGAAAAAATTCTAGAAGAATATATAGAAAAAGAAAATTTGAATCGACAGTGATTATTTGTTCCTGAAAGATGAAATAAAACCTATAATCTAGACATCATGATAATATAATCAATGAATGCAGAAAATGAAAGTAGTGATGCAGAAGAAATTCTTTCTGAATTTAAAAAAACCCATGAGATAGAAAGCTCTAAAGAGGAACAACTTTTTGAACCACAGGCAGAGACTGAACCACAGGCAGAGACTGAACCACAGACAGAGACTGAACCAGAACGTCCAGAACAAGTACATGACCTGATTATTATGGGAACAAAACCAACTGCAATCCTGGGGAAACTTGCATCTTTACCAATTGTCACAATAGCAGGACGTGGGAAACGTATTACTCAGGCGATTGATGCTTCTCAAATGATTGTAAAACGAATGAAAGATGTTGGTTATGAGATTAGCGACGTTCGTATATCTTCTGATTTATTAGAATCCAAGGACGGTCGAAAACGTCCTGTGTCAAAAATTGAAATTGACATAAAAAAACTTTAGAGATAGATTTTTTACTATTGCGCTTTAGATTTCTGAATATAACCAAACATTGTTTTACCGATACATACTTTCACTTAGATCTCGGCTTTCTGTTTCTGCTTGTTTTATACCTTCTTCAATTTGTTTTGCTTCTTTTTCCAATAAAGATAGATTATTTGATATTCCAGGTATCAATTTTACTAAACTATCACATAGGTTAGAAGTAGCTCTCAGGTCAGGATTATTATTCTCAGAACCAACAAGCAGAACAATCACATCTTGGCCCCTAACCATTCCCTCGTTTAAGAGAACACCTGGAATTCCAGGTATTGTTGCATGTTCAGCAATTTTAATTCCTGCAGCTACAAGTTTACCCCTTGCTGCTCCTGTAGATGCCACACCAATCACTTCCTTGGAAGTTGATTTTGTTGTGATGCTACTGATAATTGTTGAGCATTTTTTTTCTGTGGCCCAATCAAGCATCATTTTTCCTATAGCACGATGTAAAACTACATCAATAGTGACATAAGAAGAAAAAATTGCCACCTTAAGATCATTGTTTACAAAAATTCTTGTAGGATAGTTTGGTGATCCATTTTTGACAATGCTTATTGGTGGAAAACTATCCGAGTCTATGATTGCTGCAGGTTCTAATTGAGAACCATTGATTACAAATTCAGCTGCTATCGCACTTGTTATTCCGGTTGATGGAAATCCATTAATCATAAACCCACCCTCAACATGAATAGGTGCAGTTTCTTTTATTCTAAGTTCTGGGTTCATGCTTTGTTTCTTTTGTTATGATAATTATAATTTACTTATTCCAATGTAGTCAATAATGCCAAATATAGAAATGGCAAAACTGTTGTTATCTCACCATGAATTGTTGTTTGTTTTGCATCTTGTGTTACTTTGCCCCATGAGATTGCCTCACGTACCAAAGCTCCACTCAAACTTCCATCAAATTCTTGCGCCGTTGTGATGTATACAGCAAAATCTAAACCATTTCTGTATTGGTTCCACCATAGCGTATGATGTTTTGATATTCCGCCACCAAGCATAAGCGCTCCTGATTTTTTTGCTTTAAAGATCAAGCCGGCAAGTGTATCAGAGTCTTTAATGATGTTTAATTTGAAATCAGTATGTTTTTGTGAAAACATCCAGATTTGACTACCTACCGCGCCATCAACAATTCCAGGAACTATAACTTTTACATTGTTCTTGTAAGCCCAGTAAAGAAACGAGTCTTCGCCCAAATGAGATCCAATCATTCTACAAATATCTTCAGTAGACATTTCTCGTGTTCCTTTAGCATACTCTTCTTCTAAAAATGACTGCATTTTTTCTTCAATTATAGGTCCATAGCTTTCCATTGGGACCAGAACATTGCCTAGTCTGTGAATGTTTTGTTTCGTTAGTTCTGCATCATCCATTGTAAATGAACCTTGATTATAATTTGAAAAGTGTCTAGCAATATCATGGTCCAATGCACCACAAGTTGTTATAACAACATCAAACCATTTTTTTTTAGTCATATCTTTGATCACGCCTCTCAAACCCGTTGATGTGATCGCAGCTACAAATGATAAAAATTTCAAACAATTTTCATCTTTGATCATATCGGTAAGTGCATAGAGACCATCAGCTAAGTTACGTGATTCAAACCCACCAGATTTTGACATTTGCTCAAAAATTTTATTTACTTGCATATCTTTGGTAATGGAAAAATCCTCTACAGGTTTTCCTGACTTGATCATTATTGTAAAATTATGATTCGACTATAAAATTCTGACTTAAAAAAAAATCTCCAGCAGTCAGGTAAGCCTTAAAAGTCTATCATGGGTTGTATCCACAAATGGTTAAAAAAATTAAAGTTGCTCTTGTTGGAATTGGTAACTGTTTTTCTGGATTAATTCAAGGTATAGAATACTATAGAAAAGACCCCTCTCAGCAAGTAATTGGAATAATTCACGAAAAACTTCAGGATTACGGAATTCATGATATTGAGTTTGTAGCAGGGTTTGATGTGGGTGAAAATAAAATAGGCAAATCAATCAATGAAGCAATTTATGAGTACCCAAACATGGTTAATTGGATTCCAAAGGATGAAATGCCAAAAACAGAGTTCAAAGTCTATGAAAGTCCAACCTTAGATGGTGTAGGCATTTGGGTAGAAAATAGGGTTAAACCAATCGAAAGTGGGAAAAGTGCAACAGAATTGGAAAAAGAGGTCAAAGATGTCTTAAAAGAAACAGGAGCTGAAATTGTTGTTTCATATTTACCAGTAGGTTCTGAAAAGGCAACACAATTTTGGGCACAGATTTGTCTTGATACGAATACTGCTTTTGTTAACTGTATGCCTGCGTTTATTGCATCTGATAAAGAGTGGGCACAAAAGTTTGTAGAAAAAAATGTCCCTGTAATTGGTGATGATATAAAGGGGCAAGTGGGCGCTACAATTGTTCATAGAACTCTAGCTAGGCTATGTAATGACAGAGGTACAAAAATTGAAAAGACATACCAAATCAATGTTGGCGGAAATACAGATTTTCTTAATATGAAAGAGCAGGAACGCCTTGTGAGCAAAAGAATATCAAAAACTGAAAGTGTGCAAAGCCAGTTAGATGAGCGTCTTGATGATGATCAAATTTATGTTGGCCCTTCTGATTTTATTCCATTTTTGCATAATACAAAACTGATGTTCATGAGAATAGAAGGTAGACAATGGGCAAACATACCATATAATATGGGACGATAAAGCAAACTCTGCAGGAATAGTTATTGATGCAATAAGACTTGCAAAAATTGCCCTAGATAGGGGAATTGGTGGTCCAATCATACCTGCAAGTGCATATTTGATGAAACATCCCATAGAACAGATGAGTGACCCTCAGGCAAAGACTGCATGCGAAAAGTTTGTTGCTGGCGAAGACTAAATTTCTCTATTAGTAAAATATCCACAATTATTGTTACCATAGTCAACTAAACTTGTCAGTAGTTGATATTCAGGGCTCAGCGATCAGTTACATATTGGTTCATATTAAAAAAGTAGATATTTTTGGATTCAAATCATTTGGATTTAAAAATACTACAGTAAACTTTGAACCGGGTCTGGTATCTATTTCAGGTCCAAATGGCTCAGGGAAGAGTAACATTTTGGATGCAATACAATTTGCAATGGGGGAGAATAAATGGAAGGTTTTGCGTGGACAAGGCAGTCTTAGGTCTCTTATACACGATATTGAAGGAAAAAGGCACGGGCCTAAGATGACTCGTGTTCGAGTTCAGCTTGATAATACTGATAGAAAAATCCCTGTAGATTCTGATATTGTTACTATCACACGTGAAATGGGTGATAAAGGCGATAGTGATTATTTTCTAGATAGTAAAAAAATCAACCGAAACCGTATCCTAGATCTACTTGATATGGCAAATGCGGGGCTTGGTCAATTGAACGCTGTCCAACAAGGAACAGTGACAAAGATTTCTGAATTTTCAAGTGAGGAAAAGCGACAAACAATAGAAGATTTAGTTGGTCTTTCATATTTTGATGAAAAAAAGGCAGAATCACTAAAACAGCTAACTGAAGCCGATCAGCGATTAGAAGTAGCAATGGCAAAAATGGGTGAGGTAAAAAAACAGATAGATGAATTAGAAATTGAACGAAACCTCAAACTACGCCACGATCTAATCGGGCAAGAATTAGATCGCTTTAGAGCTGTGGCTGCAGCATCCAAACTTAAAACAATTAAGAATGAAAAAATTGGGAAAGAAAAAACACTAGAATCCAATTTATCCAAAACAAAAGAACTGGAAGAAGAACAGACTATTTTCAAAAAAGAGATAGATGAATTAGAAAAACAAAAATCAGAATTCTTAGAGGACTTCAATGCATACAACAAGGCCAAATCTACTATTGATACTAAACTAAGTAATGAGCTAGCGGAGTTCCATGATTATGACGGCAAAATAAAAACTTCAGAAAGAAGAATTGATCAAATTAACAAAAGACTTCTTGAGATAGCAAACGAATTTGAACAAATGAAAAAAAATCAAGGAGTAGTAGATAAAGAGCTTGAAAAAGCCAAAGAAAATGTTTCTGAATTAAAAAGACAAAAAAGTACAAGTGACAAGAAGATTCAAAATCTTGATTCTAAACTAACAACGGTTTTACAACAACAATCAAATCTAGCAGCAAAAAAAACTGAGATAGACAAAAAAATTTCTGAACTTAAAAATAAGCAACATGATGAAATGCTTTCAAGGTCACAGAACAAGTCTCAACAAAAAGACATACAAAATAAAATTAATGCAAACATTGAAAAAAATAAATCTCGAACCAACACTTTAGCAAAGCTAAAAGAATACGGCCAGAAACTAGATAGAATTGTAACTAATCGCAAGTCAACATCCATGGAAATAAAATCAAGAATACAACAACTTTCCAAACAAAGAAGCAAGATAGAAGATGACATTGTTGAATTAGAATTAATTTTGGAAAAGTCATCTAAAGCTGCCAGTCATTATAATGAAAAGATCAAACTTGTCAAAGGAATAATGCATGAAGATTACACAATCTCTCAACTAAAGGGAGATGCAAAAAAACTTGGAATTGAGGGTCTTGTATACGAAATACTATCTTGGGATAAGCAATATGAGCATGCAATTTTAGCTGTCAGCTCTGATTGGCTCAAGGCCATGGTTGTTCCTGATTTTGAGACACTAGTAAGCCTGGCACAAGTAGCAAGAGAAAAAAACCTTCCAAAACTAAAGATTATTCCACTTAATGCAATACCTGAATTCAATCTGAAGACACCTAAAACTTCTGGTGTGCTAGGTGTTCTATCTGATTATATTAATTGCGATAGAAGATACCGCCCAATTGCCAGATTTTTGTTTGGAAATGTAATTTTAACACTAACACGTGAGGATGCATATAAGATATCTAAGGCCGGTTACAGGGCTGTTTCAATAGATGGAGAATTTTTTAAATCCAAATCAAGCGCTGTTATTGTTGATATCAATTCAAAAATCTCCAAGCTAGCAAAAATAATCTCCCAAAGTTCATCAGTTGAAGGCTTGATTCAATCAATAAGTTTGCTGCGCAGTCATATGCAGACAAAGAAATCTTCTATCAGGAAAATTGATCAAAGATTGAAATCCCATATGGAAAGGCTTCAAATTTCTGAAACAGAATTAGGAAATGCGGTTAATGATAAAGATAATTTAAAATTTCAAATTGATTCAGCATCCAAAATACACAATGAATCTTTGAATAGGAATTCACAATTGGAAATACAGAAAGAAAGCCTGGATATAAGAAGCATCCAATTATCCTCAAGTCTTGAATCCATTAAGCAGAGGATCAGTTTAGTAAGCGAAAATTATTCAGACATTGAACAAGAGAGAGTTGCAAGTGAGATAGCCTTGCTAAACAATAGGAAATCCTCATTAAATTCTGAAAATACTAGAATACATGGGGAACTTAGCGATTCCCAAGCAAACATATCTTTAGTAGAAAACAGAAGGAAACAACAAACTCGTACACTTCTGGAAGAGCAGTCTTCTCTTGATCAAGAAAAAACAGAATGTAAGAACACAATCAGTGAATTTAAAGATAAGAGAGACAATTCTGACAAAAACCTCATAAAATTAAGGCAAGAAGAGCAGGACTTAATTTCTACTTCAGGGGGGTCTGTATCCCAGCTTAATGAATTTGATAGTAAACTAGGCGAAAGAAATGGAAAAGTTAGTAATATTACGAAACAAACCGGTCACCTCGAAAGAGAATATGACATGCTTAAGCGAGATCTTAATGGAATCAAGGGAGAAGAGTCATCACTAAAGAAGATCTTGGTCTCATTTGGATTTGATGAATTGATTGAAACTTTTGACGTTGAACCATTCATTCAGGGACTAGAAAAGGAAAAAAACTCTCTAAGTACATCATTGAATGCTATAGCGCCACAAAGATATGTAAACACATCAACTGGCTACCGCTCTATGTCTAGCAGAAAAAATGAACTTGAGGAGGAGCGTAACGCAATTTGGTCATTTATTGAAGGTATTGAGAAAGAGAAAAAACAGTTATTCTTAGAGGCTTTTGACACGGTTGATAATGAAATCAAGGCCATATTTTCCAAGATGACTGGTGGTAATGCATGGCTTGAGATGGAAAATGAAGATGACATATTCGATTCAGGCATTTCTTATTTCATACAATTCCAAAACAAACCCAAAAGAGAATCTAACTCCATTAGTGGTGGAGAAAAAACTCTTGCTGCGGTGGTCTTTGTGTTAGCGCTACAAAAGCTTAAACCTTCGCCATTTTACTTATTTGACGAAATTGATGCACACTTGGATGCACCAAACTCTGAAAGACTTTCAAAAATTGTAAAAGAAAGGTCAAACGGCAGTCAATTTATCATGGTTTCTCTTAAAGACTCTGTTGTAGAAAAAGCAAAACTCATCTACGGAGTATTTCCCAAGAATGGGGTTTCAAATGTTGTGACATACAAAGACAAAAGGGTTCCTTCAATCACTAACTAATCTATATCGACAAAACAAGCAACTGCTTTCCCATCACTTATTTCAAGCGGTGGAACATCCTTGCATTTTTCAATTGCGTATGGACACCTAGCACGGAACCTACAACCCGAATAGACATCTATGTCAATCGGTTCGTTGATCCTAATTCTTTTTTCTTTATTCAAGTTATCAGGATCTGGTTCTGATATTGCATCAATCAGTGCTTGAGTATATGGATGTCTAGGCCGTTCCAAAACCTGATCTATCTGTCCCGCTTCCATAATTTTACCTAGATATAAAATAATGATTCTTTGCCCAAAATGTCTCGCTGTAGCTAAATCATGTGTTATGTAGATAAACGAAATATTATTTTTTTTCTGTATTTCTTTCATCAGCTCAAGTATTTCTGCTCGTATTGATACGTCTAACATAGATACTGGTTCATCAGCAATTATTACTTTAGGCCTTAATACAAGCGCTCTTGCTAGTACAACACGTTGTCTTTGTCCTCCAGACAACATATGTGGATGCTTATTTGCAATATCTTCGACCGGCTCAAGTTTTACTTCACGAAGTGCATCAAGAATAATTTTTTTTCGTTCTAAATTATCACCAATATTGTGAATCTCTAACGGTTCAGAGATAATATCTGCTACTTTCATTCTAGGATTAATCGAATCATATGGATCCTGGTATACCATTTGACATTGCATACGAATCTTCTTCAAAATGTTTGGTACATCATTAGATTTTTTGCCTTCAAAAAATATTTCTCCAGAATCAGGATCTGTAGCTCCCAGAATGAGTTTAGCTATTGTTGATTTACCAGAACCAGATTCCCCTGCAATTACCAGAACCTCTCCGCTGTAAAGAGAAAATGAAACATCTTCTACTGCTTTTACTATAGAAATATTTGAACTGAGAATATTTTTTTTAACAAACTGTTTTGATAATCTTTCTACTCTCAGAATCTCTTCCAACAAATCGTCTTTACATATCTACTATATCAAGAATGACAAAAATTGCTTTACTGTACCAGAAGGGCTTTATTTGGTTTAATTTTTGGACAAATTTATGAGCCTTAAAACAGTACAAAATGAATTAGGATATACAAAACACGCTATTAGTGAATGCCTTAGATACTTTATACCAAGCAGAAAAAAAACTCAAAAAACATTTGCACAAGAATTATCCTATAGTCTTAGCCAAAAACAAAAATCAATCAACCCAAAATTTTTCTATGATGAAAAGGGTTCATGTCTCTTTAAAAAAATATGCACTTTGCCTGAATATTATATATCAAGAACTGAAGTTGCTATACTAAGACAACTAGAGGAAAAACTACCACATTACCTTAATGGGAATTTTAGATTAGTAGAATTGGGAAGTGGCTCATCAACAAAAACCAGAATACTCATTGATATTCTTGAAAAATCACAAAAACATATAGAATATTTCCCAATCGACATATCTGATATTCTCAGGGAGAGTTGTAAGGAATTACAAAATGATTACAAAAATCTGTGTATAACTGGAATAATTGATGATTATGAACCTGCATTAGATCTAGTTAAAAATTACGATGATAAGAATAATCTAATCGTATTTCTGGGATCTAGTTTTGGAAATTATGACCCCATCACTGGGTTAGGGTTTTTACAAAAAATAAATTCCCTGATGAAGAGTAATGACCTATTTTTGCTCGGTCTGGATCTTACAAAAGATGAGGAAGTATTAGAGAAGGCATATAATGATTCACAAGGCATCACAGCGCAGTTTAATCTCAATGTTTTATCAAGAATTAATTCAGAATTGGACGCTAATTTTGACGTAAACAAGTTTGCGCATTATGCGGCATACAACAAAAATCAGAATAGAATTGAGATGTACTTACGTTCTTTGGGAAAACAGATAGTGAGTATTCCCAAGGCTGATTTAGCATTAGATATAGAGAATAATGAACTTATACATACTGAAAACTCCTTTAAATTTACAATTTCACAAATCAAAGAAATGTCAACATTGTCTAATTTTCAAATCCAAGATATATGGTGTGATGAGAAGAGATATTTTGGTCTAGTTTTACTCTCAAAAAATAACTAAATATCTTCAGCGCACCGGAATCCTGAAAAAAGCCATCTCTCATCCAATCTGAAAAAGTTTCTATAGCTACCACGTATAGAGATTGAAGGTGTACCAAAGGAACCTCCTCTTAACACTTTTTGATTTGCAAACCACTTGTCATTGTATTCAGAAAATCCCGATTTAAATCCAGGGTAACCAGTAAATTCTGAGGATGTCCATTCCCATACATCTCCAATCATCTGATGGCATCCATAATGACTCTTACCATTAGGATAAGCACCAATTTCAGTACAGTTCCAAAGATATGACTCCAATAGATTTGCCCTGTTGATGTCTGGCGGTTTGTTACCCCATGGAAAAACTGTCTTTGTTTGAGTTTTTTCATCCCAACAAGCAGCTTTTTCCCATTCGGCTTCTGTTGGTAATCTCTTGCCGGCCCATTTGGAATACGCATCAGCCTCGTAAAAGCTAACATGGCAAACTGGTTCGTTTGGCCTAACCTCTCGCTTTCCTAAAAAGTCATTCGTCATCCAAACATCGTCTACTTTTTCCCAATACATAGGCGCATTCCATTTATCATTTTGAACCTTGTCCCAACCATCTGACAACCAATACCTGAAATCGTTGTAACCTCCGTCTTCCATAAATTCAAGATATTGACCGTTCGTTATTGGGAAAACATCAATTTTGTAGTCATTTAGGTATACTTTGTGCTCAGGTAACTCAATATCATAACAGTATTGGTTGCCAGAGTATCCCATAGAGTACAGTCCTCCATCAATTCTAACAGAATTCAGTTCTTGTTGTGATGGCACTGGCAAAGGATTTGCCGTTACTGGTCTGTATCTACCTGCCAAGAGATGTTGTAAGTCATAAACTAAAAGCTCTTGATGTTGGCATTCGTGATGTATTGCCATAAAATAAAGCTGACATGTTTTATTATCCAACAAATCATTTTGCAAGACATCGGCAACTTTGTGACTTATGATATGGAAATACTCAAGAACTTCATCAACAGTAGGCCTAGTAGCCATACCCCTCTTATCCTTATCATGTGGTTCTCCAAATTGGTGATAATACGAATTGAGATATTCATTAAATTCCTGCGAATAAATTTTATAGTTTTTTATGGTTTTATTCATAACAATTTCAAAGAGCCAGCTAACATGTCCTAAATGCCATTTAGGCGGGCTCATAAAAGGAGCAGTCTGAACAACAAAATCATCTTTTTCTAGTGTTTCCACCAGCTTCAAGGTTCTATCTCTAGTTTCAGTGAATTGTTCTAGAAGATTTGATTTTTGTTCAGATACAGTTTCCATGCAAACCACTTTTTACACAAGTCATATTATATTTTTGGTTAGGATTGATAACAACTACATTTTTTTGCTTTGTGTTTAGTGCATCCAATAAGCCTATGGTCTTTACAACCACAAAGGACACATTTCTTATTAGTATCCGTCATTCTCTTATGGCTTACAATGAGATACGATGGCATAGAATTCGTTCATAATACTCTCTAATTCATCATTAGTCTCTGCTTTCTCAATTTTTTCCTTAAAATCAAATGCCCATTTCTGTGTAAATGAATTTAGTGTAACGTCTCCAACAGTTTGGTTTTGCACACATTCATCAATCTGAGCAACAAATTGGGATTTGTCTACCATACTGATATTGATAGCATCAGTTAGATCACCCATTGGTTCCGAACTGAAAACATAAGCTGATGCAGTAAATCCTATTACCGCTATTAGAATCATAGTAACCTTAAATTTCACATCAAGCCCTGTAGTTTTTTTGGGAGATTCCTTTTTCTCTGGCTTGTTATCAGTTCTAACCAGGTTCTCACCGAACTCTGGTTTCTTTGTTATACCGTCCTTTTCTAAGAAGAATTCTGGTACCTTATCAGAATCATCAGTTTTCTCATTCATAGTATTTTCAATATGGAAAAATATCCAGATAAAACTCTTTCATTAAAAATTCTAGTTTTTTATATAGTCTTAGTAGCCTCTCGCAAAGAGTGCATTTGTAACACTCTTTTCATTACAGTAAACGCATGCTTCTGATTTTTGCTGATTGTCTGAAGGGATTACACGTAAATCTGCTACAGTTTCTTCCTTGATCTTATCCTCACAGTCTTGCTTTCCACACCATCCACAATCAATCATTTTTCCATTATCCAATTCTTTCTTGAATTGCTGGTATTCAGAGACTATAACAACTCTTTCATCAAGTATTTTTTTAGCATCTTCAAACATTTGTTTCTGTATTTTTTCTAGTTCTAATGTGACATACTCAGATATCTTCTCAATGGAAAGATTGGTTTTCGTTTGATTATGTCTTCTGACCAGAACTACTTGGTTTTTTATAACATCTTTTGGTCCTATTTCAATTCGTATTGGTATTCCTTTGAGTTCCCAATCATGAAATTTGAAGCCGGGTGTAAGTTGGTCCCTATCATCTAAGTGAGTACGTATGTTAACACTTGATAAAGTATCCTTTACTTGGTTTGCTTCCTTAACCATCTTCTCTCTATCTTCTTTTGAATAGTAAATTGGAATTATAACAACCTGTACTTTTGGTGGTAAAACCAGTCCTTTGTCGTCTCCATGTGTCATTATCATACCTCCTATCAATCTCCATGAGACTCCCCATGATGTTTGCCATGCAAAAGTTTCACTATTATTTTCATTGAGATACTTTACGTCAAACGGTTTGGAAAAATTCTGTCCTAGAAAGTGGGATGTGCCCATTTGAAGTGCTTTACCGTCAGGCATTAGTGATTCAAGCGTATTAGTGTAAACAGCACCAACGAATTTGTCTTTCTCACTTTTTTTTCCAGTTATTACAGGAATAGCTAGTTCGTCTTCTATAGTTTTTTTGTATAATTGTAAAATATCGTCAACTTCTTTTTCAGCTTCATCCTTACTCGCATGAACTGTATGACCTTCCTGCCACAAAAATTCTGACGTCCTAAGAAATGGTTTAGTACCTTTGATCTCGGCCCTTAAGGCAGTATTCCAAAAATTAATTTTTAGTGGAAGGTCTCTCCAGCTTTTTATCCATTTTGAATAAAGTGAATATGCAAGTGTTTCAGATGTAGGACGCAGTGCAAGCCTATCACCAATTTCTGAATCTCCAGAGTGTGTAACCCAAAAAACTTCAGGATTAAATCCCTCAAAATGCTCTTTTTCTTTACCAAGCAATGACTCTGGGATTAACACAGGCAAAAAACCATTCCTATGACCAGTTTCTTTGAGTTTTTTATCGAGAGATTCTTTGATTGATTCCCAAATAGAATAACCATCAGGTCTTAGTACAATTAACCCCTTAACGGGAGCATAATCTGCAAGTTCTGCCTTGACAACTACCTGTGTATACCATTCGCTAAAATTATCATTTTTTGAAACAGTAATACCAACTTCTTTGCTCAATCAATAATCCACAACCAGTCTGTATAATGAGCTTTTCTTAATTTAGTTTATCCCCTTTACACAACACTTTACCAGTTACCCTGCTTTGGAAATTAGGGCATACAAAACATGGTATAAACTGAACTTTTTGTTCTAGAACAGGGCAATCTACAAATTCCTGTTTCATTCTCTTTAGCATTTTTGGGCTAACTCCCTTGAGTTTTAATTTTCCTTTTTCATCCATCATGCCAGATGCTTTCAATTCTTCCTTGACTTCCTTTGGAATCAATTGTCTTTCCTCAGTGTTTTTTATTTCAACTTCATACTTGAATTCAAGCTCTCCTGACATGATTTTGCATAAATTATATCTGATTTAATGCTAACTATGATCGATCATCTTTGTTAAGCTTAATATTATTAGAAATCGGCAATTCATCAGAAAGTAGTTGTTAGTAATTTTTGATGTTGAGGGAGTTCTTTATGATGCAGAATATCTTCCTATTTTATCTGAAAAACTGAATAAAGAAAAAGAGATATGGGAAATTACAAAACAAGGTATACAAGGAAAGATAGATTGGGAAGAGGGACTAAAACAGCGTGTAGAACTTCTTAGAGGCTTAGATTATGAAACGTGTTTAGAAGTTGCAAATTCTTTACCAATAATGACCGGGGCTAAGGAGGCGTGTCAAACACTAAAAAATGCTGGCTGGAAATTAATGGCGGTTTCAGGCGGGTTTACGATTATAACTGATAGATTGAAACAAGAACTGCACCTTGATTATGTATTTAGTAATGAACTTGTATTCAAAGACAAAAAACTTGACGGTGTTATTGTAAATGTAAATGCAGACAAGGCGAAATCAGCTAAAACAAAAATTGCAGAATGGGATGAAAAGAGGGAAGATATAACAGTTGTAGTCGATGGTGCAAATGATATTAAACTATTTGATATAAGCGGCTTGGGAATCGCTTTTCGTGCACAAGATTTAGTAAAAGATTTGGCTACAGTTACACTGGATGAAAAGGATCTTTCTAATATAATTGACGTTATAAACAATCATTATAAGACAAAGCTAGAACTGGAAGCATATTCCTAATCAATCTAAATATTTTTTATCAATGCATTTTAAAAAAATATAATGGCATTGGAGATTATTCCTGTAAAAATTGAAGAAGATATTGAGCCAAATGCTGATATCATAGATTTAGTCCTAAAATCAGCGATAATCAAAGATTATGATATTTTGATCTTTACTCAAAAAATAATTTCAAAGAGTGAGGGGCGTATTGTTGATTTATCTTCTGTTAATCCTTCTCTACTTGCTAGCGGTATTGCAAATTCATATGGAAAGGATCCACGATTGGTAGAATTAATCCTATCAGAGAGTAAAAGGATTGTTAGGATGCAAGAGAGCGTAATCATTGTAGAATCAAACCATGGATTTGTGTGTGCTAATGCAGGTATTGATGAAAGCAATGTTAGGGATGGTTATGTTACATTGTTACCAGAAGATCCTGATCAATCAGCTGATAAATTAAAAAAACAAATTGAACAAAGGGCCAAGAAAAACACTGCTGTAATAATTTCTGATACATTTGGAAGACCATTTCGTTTAGGGCAGGCAAATGTTGCTATAGGAATTACTGGCATAGAACCCATCATAGACTACAAAGGCAAACCTGACACATTTGGAAAAATACTACAGGTTACATCTATGGCAGTAGCTGATGAGCTTTGTTCTGCATCTGAACTTGTCATGGGAAAAGTTAAGAATTGTCCTGTTGCAATTGTACGAAATTTTAAATTTGATTTTTCAGACGCAAAAATTCAAAAAATAATACGTCCAAAAGCTGAGGACTTGTTTAGATGATTTTAAATAATTAAAACGTATCAAAATAAAATACAGTAATGAATTCATTAAAATCTGAATTTCATTGTCATAATGTTTTCTCTAATGGTAATATTGGTAATCTTGAGCCAATCCATGATTGTAATGTTACAATTCCTAATCAGCTAGAGCAAGCGTACGTGATGGATCTTGACGTACTTTTTGTTACAAACCATAATACTATTGATGGTTTCCAGCAGATGGTTAAATATAAAAACAATCATAAAAAATTTGACTCCATAAAGGTATATCCTGCAGAAGAAGTTACAACTGATAATGAATCTCATGTTTTGGTTTATGGAATAGATCATGCCATCAAACCAGGTATGTCATTGCATGAAATATTAGACGAAGTAAAAAAGCAAGACGCTGTATCTGTCGCACCTCACCCCTTTAGCCTACTTGATGCACTACGTGAGGACTCTATTCATTGTGACCTCTTTGAAGTGTTTAACAGCTCAAATGTTGATGTATACTCAAATATCAAAGCAAAAAAATTTTCAGAAGAGAAAAATTTGCATGTAGTTGCGGGTAGTGATTCTCATGTAAAATCTACTATTGGTAGATGTATGAATCTAATTTATTCTGAGAATAAATTAGATAGTATAATTTCTGCAATGAAACATCATAAAATAACAATTAAGGACACTGGGTATGTACAGCCTATAGA
>LUME01000009.1_pt1 | contig 49311 bp, 57 predicted proteins | sample 729951 | NCBI WGS metagenome assembly LUME01 (sample SAMN03860271, study PRJNA289734) | marine metagenome | biome: seawater column; feature: ocean; material: water; isolation source: Red Sea water column Station 34 - depth 200m | place: Saudi Arabia: Red Sea | collected 2011-10-15 | depth 200 m | reverse complement strand
CAGCAGGGGCCAAGGGTGAGGCTGCTCGCCTATTAAAAGGGAACATGAGCTGGGTTTAGACCGTCGTGAGACAGGTCGGTCTCTGCCTGATGGAAGCGTCGCTGTCTGAGGGGAAGTTGCTCTTAGTACGAGAGGAACAGAGCATCGTCGCCGCTGGTGTACCGGTTGTCTGATAAGGCAGGCCGGGCAGCTAAGCGATTTAGGTTAAGTGCTGAAAGCATCTAAGCACGAAGCCTATCCCGAGACATGACAGCGTTACATTAGTTGAAGGTTCGCAGCAGAAGACTGCGTTGATAGAATGGAGGTGTAGATCACAAGCTTCGGCGAGTGGTGAGCCTGCCATTACTAATAGACCAAAACATCGGTACGGCCACAAACATAGAAAGACACATGCATGGCGTTTCATTTTTTGATTCCCTAGTGTAAACTAGGTATATCAAATTTTGAATAAAATTTACACAGAATACATTTTGTTTTAAAAAATAAAAAAAAGAAAATTGGTAGTTACTTGATAATAGATATTAAGAAAATTAATTTAAAATTACTAGTCTTACTCTACTCTTTTCACATTTACTGCGTTTGGGCCTTTTTCTGATTCACCAATCTCAAATTCGACTTTATCTCCGTCTCTAATCTGACCATCAATGTTTGTTTTGTGGACAAACAAATCTTTGTCTTCGTCTTCACGTTCGATAAATCCGAAACCTTTGGTTTGATTGAACCATTTTACGGTACCGTTTTCCATCTTACTTTTGCATAATTTTTAGTCTATTTATATCTGGTTTTTTTCATTAGGTCACACTAATAATATTTATAAAAAATTAGGCAATACTAACTAATTATTACAAAAAAACTTAGGAAAACCTAAAAAAAATACACTTTATTAATCCATGTATGTATTATAAAACATGGAAGCTAAAATAACAACGAAACAATCTCCTTGGACGAGATTTTGGGGTTGGTATGAAAGACACATGACTGAATCTCTTCTCTTAACGGCATTCATTATTTACATCCAAATCCCACACATGATTTGGAATGCAGACCTTTACCTAGAAGCTGGAATGATAAGTCATGTTCATCCTGTACTTGATTTTTTCTTGTATGGTGTAGATTTGATTGAGGTCTTCCCAATGATCAATATTGGATTTTTAATCTATTCTAGAATCCGAAAATCAAGAAATCAATCAATCCAAAAAACAACTAATTAGTTCATCTTGTAAATAGATATGTGGTTGATTCTCTAGTAAAATCATTACAGAAAATAATTTCTGGAACTGTAACTGATCAACATGAAATTTTGAAATTTTATTCAGTTGATTCTAGTAGTTTTGTAAAGCAACCAAAACTAGTTGTTATTCCAGAAAATATCGATGATGTAAAAAAAACTGTAAAATTTTCAATTAAAAGAAAAATTCCAATTGCAGCACGTGGTGGTTCAACTGGTCTAGTTGGAAGTTCATTGACAAATGGAATTGTGATTGACATGAGAAATTTTAACAAAATTAAATTAGCCAAAAATCACGTTGTTGTTGGTGCAGGTACTAGTAAAGGTGAATTGGATAAGTTTCTTGGAACACACAAAAAATTCTTTGGCGCAAATCCATCTGTAGGTGCATATTGTAAGATAGGGGGGATGATTGCAACCAATGCAAGTGGTACAAAATCTCTCAAATACGGAAGTACCATTGATAATATACTTGAGATTACATTTATTGATGGACTAGGAAATCAGATAACTCTTCCAAATAACAAAAATGTTTCAAATAAGATAGGAAATATCTCATATGATGCTGGAAAATATTTCCCTAACGTATCAAAAAATTCATGTGGTTATAGATTGGATCTAATTGATTACAAGAATACTCAGCGAATAATTGCCGGTTCTGAATCTACATTAGGTATAATTGTTGAAGCAAAACTACGAATCAACAATTCTCCAAAAAAACAACAATTGACTATTATTGGTTTTGAAACATTAGAGGATGCCACATATGCAATTCCATACATTCTTCCTTTACATCCTTCTTCATTAGAACTAATTGATCATTCAATTATGAAAAACATCCCTTACAAATTTTCGAAAAAACTTGAATGTTTGTTGATGGTGGAATTGGATGAATCCATAACTAAATCTTGTAATAGGTTGGAATACATCCTTCATGATTATCATGCTGTAATCAAAACCACTACAAAATCAGAAATTAAAAAATGGTGGGCATATCGTGATTCTGCATTATATTTTACGCTCAAAAACATTCCAAACGCCAACCTACTTCCTCATGTAATTGAGGATGTTGCAGTTCCGCCAGAAAATCTAAAATTCCTTATCACAATCTTGAAAAAAATCACTAAAAAACACAATCTCAAATTTGTTATCTATGGGCATGCAGGCAATGGAAATTTGCATATCAGACTAATTTCTAATAAAAAACGTAATTTTGATAAATTATATGCAGAATTCTTTTCAATTGTTATTGCGTTAGGTGGAACCATCACAGGTGAACATGGTGATGGAATTGCACGTACAAAATTTCTTCAACTTCAGTATCCAAAAAAATTACTGCAAAAATTTTACCAAATTAAAAAAGAATTTGATCCGCATGGGATTCTTAATCCAGGTAAGATTATCTGATTCTATGCATCTGGATTATTTTTCATAAATTCTTTCAATGCAATCTTTAGAGCCAATGTTTCGATTTTCTGGGTTTTTTGCCCTGCAAGAAAAAAATCTGTAGAATCTGAATTTACCAATATTGAACTGGCACCATCTTCCATCTCTATTTTTGCAGTTGAATTGTGTTCCAAGACATCTAAAATTTCCTTCAAATCCTCGTGTCTTAGATACAGTGTCTTTTCTTCATCGTCTGTAAACAACCATGTAATTCTGCATCCTTTTTCTCCTGGTAAATATGGTGTATCGATCTTGAAATCTTGTGACATGAAAATGTATTATTTCATGAGTTGAAAAGTCTATTCAATACATTCTACCTAGTCTGTTTATTCTAATCTTTGGCTTTAAAATAGACATGAACGGAATAATGTAAGATTGGATATACTGCAATTAGCTGAAGAGCACTATTATTACACATTTGCAATAGTATTTGCCATTGGTCTTTTACAAGGTGCAATCCTAGCTCGTGGAATAAGAAAAAAATTCCCTAAATTAAAAAAATATGCAAAAGGTGTATCAATAATCATCCTAGTTTTATTCTCAATCAATGCTGCTGGAAATATCTCAAAATTTGCAGAACCGACAAAAGTTGAATTTTCTGAATTTGTAATTCCTGAAACTCCAGAATCTGCATTTATGCTACTCATTGACATACTGGGATTAAATGCTGGAATTATTGCCGTAACTGGAATTTTTATATCTATTACTTTGATACTTTTATTCAGATTTGCAGAACTGAATCCAATATCTCGTTATTTTGTTTTTACAATAAGTGTAATAGTCTTTATAGTTGCCATGCTAGGACGGTTTACCGATTATGTCCCAAGTACTTTTCAAATTATCTTGTATGTAATGTATCAACTTGGTATGACTCTTGGAATATTTGCTATAATGCGTAGACGCGAAAAAGATCCTCTGGATGATTTTAACTAGTTTTATCGTCTAAAAATATTTTCAGACCTGCACATCTGTTGCGAATTGTCACTTCTGTAACTCCTGATGCTTCAGAAATTTGTTTCTGTGTTTTATTCCCACCTTCTGAAATACATGCAAGGTATAATGCAGCGGCTGCCAATCCTGTAGGATCCTTTCCTGCAATCATTCCAATTTTTTTTGCCTTTCTTAGAATTTCTACTGCTTTGCGCTTTGTCTTTTCGCCTAATCCTGCAATACTTGCAATTCTTGGAATGCCATTAACTGGGTCTGCCACTGGAACTTTGAGGTCTAATTCTCTAAACACCAATCTGTAACATCGTGCTACATCTTTTCTTCTAATGTTTATTCCATCCGCAACGTTATCCAAAGTCCTAGGTGTTTGTGTATCTCTACATGCAGCATAAACACATGCTGCAACTAAACCTTGAATTGAGCGTCCTTTGACTAGCTTTTTCTCAATTGCTTTTCGATAAATGTATGCTGACTTTTCAATTACCGCATCTGTTAAAGATAATTTGTCTTTTAATTTATCCATCTCACTTAATGCCTGTCTCAAATTTTTATCTGTAGATGAATGAGCCTGTGATCTACTATCCCATGTTCTCAGTCTGTCAATTGATTGTTTCATTGCTGATGAAAGTGGTTTACCCGTTGCGTCCTTGTTCGCTGCGCCAATAACTGTGGATAATCCCATATCATGCATTGTAATTGATGTGCCGGCTCCAGTTCTGCTCTTATCTACTCCATCATTTGCAAACGATCTCCATTCTGGACCTGATGCTTCACTTGCTTCCGATAAAACAATCCCGCATGTTTTACATACGATCTCACCTGAATTGTCGTCTGTGATCAGCGTAGTTTTGTTACAGGAGGGACATCTTTGTTCATTAGATGATTTCAACTACCCCCTGTGCACGTTTATGCTTTAAATCCTTTCACAACTAATCTTATGGTTAATTGTATGTCTTTCTTCGTAAGTAATTTCCTTTATCTGGAAAAACAGCGAAACTCTTTATTCATACATGAAATCAATTTCAATATGGTAACAAAAAAACCCAAAGTTGTAGGCATTGAAGTTCTTAAAAAAAATGGACTAGATGTCGACAAACTTGTGAAACTTCTCATATCAAATGCATCTGTAGAGTTTACTGCTTACTATTATTTCACGAATCTACGAATGCATGCTACAGGAATGGAAGGTGAAGGAATCAAAGGAATAATTGAAGATGCACGTCTTGAGGATTTAAGTCACTTTGAATCCTGTATTGAGAGAATTTTCCAACTAGGTGGAAGTCTTCCAAATGATGCACAAGCATTCATTAAAATGTCTGGCTGTGAATTTTTGCAATTACCAAAAAATCCGACTGACATTAAAGGAATTTTAGAAAAATGTCTCAAAGCAGAACAAGGTGCTATTGTCAACTGGAACAAAGTATGTAAAATGACATACAATAAAGATCCTGCTACATATGATATTGCCAAAGACATCTTGATGGAAGAAATTGAACATGAGAGCTGGTTCCTAGAATTATTGTATGGACGACCTTCTGGTCACATGCGACGTAAATTCTCGGGAGAACGTCCTCACACACAAAAACATTCTAGAGCACTAGGTTAATCACTTTTCAAAGCCATTGGGCTAGTGTTTATTTTTTATCGACATCTAAAATACAGTATGCATATTGTGTATTTTTCATTGTAGGAAACATTATACTATTTTTATCATTGCTATGCTTTAGCCCAATCCCGTGACCCAATTCATGTGTCATGATATATTCTACTGTATCTACATGATACAGTTGGAAATTACCATCACACCCATAACCTCCTAATGCAACTTCAACTACACCTTTTCCAAGATTTGCATGACCTAAAACTCCTTCCCCTAAATCCCTAACAACCCATGTTACCCAAAGATTTGCATTTGTTTTTGTTTTAGATGTTACAAAATTTATTTTGACCTTTTTTCCATCACTTGCAGAAAATTCTGCCTCTTCCCACATCTTGAATGAATTTACTAATGTACTGACATGATCTAATGGCAAGCCTATTGGTTGCTCATTTACATAAATTTTGTATTCTAAATGATACACGTCATCTATTAAGACATATTCTGGATTTGGGAAACTCTGGTTTCCCATTTCTATTTGCTGGTCATAGTTCCATTTTACATAATCTCTCAAGAATTTCTTGATAACATCATTACTTGGATTTGGATACTCGACATATCTTTTTTCTTGATTCACTTCTTTTTCAATTCTGTCTAAATATCTAGAAAATTCCCACTCGTTTCTGTCTTTGATCTTTTGCTCTTCCTCTGTTAATCCTTGTATATCTGGAATATCAATTATCAACAAACCATTATCAATCAAAAAATTGATTCCCTTCAAAAACTCTTCATCAGGTATCTGACCCTCGGCCCACCACCCTGCAGTATTTTTTATCCATGATGGAATTGTTTGTAATATTGACTGTGTTTTGCCTGAAGATTCTACACTGATAATTTTATTTTCTATCAAAAATTGTAAAGATTTTACAAACTCTTCATCAGGTATCTGACCCTCGGCCCACCATCCTGCAGTATTTTTTATCCATGATGGAATTGTTTGTGGAATATTTAATGTAAATATTTGTGGTTTTTCAACTTCATTGTAAGGATATTTCTCTACAGTCTTTGTTGCAAATTCATAATAATTTTGTACAATATGATTCTCCGGAAGTAGTTCATAGGCTTGTTCAAAATATGTTAATGCTTGTTTATATTCTCCAAAATTTCCAAATCCAACTCCTAATCCAATCAATGCCATAGTATCTTGCGGATCTTGTTGATGTATATTATAAAATTCAAGAATTGAACTTTTATGTCTCTCAAGATTACTTAACGCAACTCCTTTCATTAATGCTGTCTTTTTGTTTTTAGGAGAAATTTCTAAAATTTCATCATACAACTCAATTGCTTGTTGATATTCTCCAAGCATGAAATGATCATTTGCTTTTTTGTACAAGTTTGGTAGATCATTCGCTCCTTGTGCAAATGAAACGGTCATTGAAGGAGATAAAAATAGTGCAAAAACTATTCCTGTTATTAATGAAAATTTTATGAATTTGTAACTAATCATATTATTGAGATTTTTTTTTCAAAATTAAACGATTCTACAAAATGCACTATTGCCTACTCACGCCTAACTTAAAACAACGTCGCCTACAAAAATTCTCTTCATCTCTTTGGCTGTTCTCAACTTTAGTGCTCCATCATTATCAATTCCGTGAGAGATCCCTGAAATTTTTCCGTTTGAAGTATTAATGGTAATCTTCTTGCCTATTCTATCTGCTCTTTTTGTCCATTCTTTTACAATTTTTGATTTCTCCCCTTTGTTTAATTGCAATAGAACCTTTTCAAATTGTAGTAGGAATTCTCTGAGAAGTACCGTTGGGGATGTTTTATCGTCTTTTCTTCGAAGTGAATCTATACCATAAAAATTTGGACTCTTTGATAATTTTCTTTCTAACTTTTTTGCATCCACATCAAAATTAATCCCAACTCCTAAAACTAAATAATCAATATTGTTTGCCTGAAATGAGGCATCCACTAACATCCCTGCAACCTTTTTACCATTAATTGTGATGTCATTTGGCCATTTTACCCGAGTCTCTACTCCCAATATCGATTTGATTGATCTTGATAATGCCACTGCCCCTGCAATTGGAACTAAAGTTGAACTTGAGACATCAAATTTTGGATGAATAATTAAAGAAAACCAAATCCCTCCTTTTGGGGATGTCCATTTTCTATCTAGTCGCCCTCTTCCGGATGTCTGTTTTTCGGCAACAATGATTGTGCCATCTTCTTTTTTATCTGGCGCAATTTGCTGTGCAAAATTTTGTGTAGAATCAATTTCTTCAAAATAGTATACTCTTTTTCCAATTACTTTGGTCTTAAGATCACGTGTTATCTCCCAAGGAAGTAATTTTTCAGTATCACTTACTAATCTGTAACCTAATTTCTGTTTTGATTCTATTTTGTATCCAAGTGTCTGAATTTTTTTTATATGCTTCCATACTGCAACTCTACTAATTTTCAGAACATCACTAAGATCCTGACCGGACAAATATTCTGAATCATGTGTTTGAAAAAAAGATAGTACTTTGACTAATCCGATATTATCAAATGATGTGTATGGCATTAGAACCCTATGTCGATGTCAAATCCGCCATCATCTCCAAAGTCGGATTCACCCATATCTCCTGCACCGTCATCCATTCCTTGCATATCTTCAGCTGGAATGAAACTTCCCATACTTGCACCAATCATACTAAACATCATACTAAACATCATCATGTCTATTATTCCAAACATCATCATCGAAGGCAAAAATGATTTGTCTTCCTTTAGTTTCTGTTCTAACTCTTGCTTATTTCCAGATTTGTAAGAGTTTTCTAATCTATTCCATTTTTCTTGTAAAATTTTTAATTGACGCTCAAATTCTCTAATTCCTTTCTCAGTTGGTTTAATCTCGATCTTTGAACCAATCCATCCTTTCTTTTTTTCTACTCTAATCCATCCTGAATTTTCTAATCTTTGTAAAATTAATTCTAATTCTTTTGGTTCAACTCTAGCCTCTCGAGAAATTTTTTCAAATTTAGAATTTCCATGATTAATAACTCCTAAAACAGTAGTTTCTTTATTCTCTTCGTCCATGATACTTATATTTTCATTTTAAATTATTGCCTAAAAATGTAATTGAATTTTATATTATGACAATTTAGTTTGTTTGTGATTGAAACTAAGATTATTCCAATATTCCCGCTAGATCTGGTCTTATTTCCTAATCAGGATCTCCCATTGCGAATCTTTGAGCCTCGATATAAGCAAATGGTTGATGATTGCATGCTAGGGAAAAAAGAATTTGGGATTTGTCTTGGGCATGATAGTTCAACTTTATCAAATTGGCAGGCGCCATATGATATTGGCACAATTGCAAAAATTATTGACTGCAAAGATGTTGACTCTACAAGCGGTCATCTATTTTTAAACGTCAGAGGTCATAGAAAATTTCGAATCATTCGTTTGATTCCGCCATCACTTGAAAAAACCAAAGATTATGACCCTTTTACTGTACAGGGAACAAAAGCCGTCGAACAACTTCACCATGATGATGGAATTGAAAAAAAAATGTACATACAAGCTGAAATTGAAATGATTTCTGATATTGATGAATCAATATCTATAGTTCAATGGGAAAATTTAGTAAAATTGTGGAAAAATAAGATTAAAAAAAGTTCGGGAAATCCTGAATTAACATCTCATCAGCTTGATCATGTTCTGGAACAATATTATCTAAAAACTGAAACTCCTACAATTGAGTATGTCTATTCATTATGTGCATTGGCCTCTGAGACTCCATTAGATCTACAGCAAATCTTGGAATGTACTGATATCGAAGAATTATTCCAAAAATCAACAAAACTACTGAAATCTGATATAAACTAGGAGTAAATTCAAACCTAAAGTTCATAAACGATGAAAAACTATGAGCTAAAATTCGGAAATATAACATGGAAAAATTTGGAACGTTAGAATTTGTATTGGATCGTTACTCTGGAACCTGGTGCTGGAAGATTTCTGGAAATCGTGCTGTGAACATGGTCTCAAAATTAATCCCGCGTGGGTGGTATGGAGATAAACCTGATGAAGTCATTGTATCTGACAATGATGAAAACATCAAAAAACTAAAAATGATTGACGATCGTTATTCTTTTGAACTTTTATCAAACTCTGTTTGGAAACGAAAAATTGCACCGTTAACAATCAAAAAAACACGTGTGCCAAAAATTGAAAAACTACAGCAAGCCATGCCTAGCAAACAGTTTCGTGGAACTCTACTTGACTTTCAAAGAGAAGGTCTGGACTTTTTAATCAAATCAAGTGGAAATGCACTACTTGCAGATGAGATGGGTCTTGGCAAAACTGTACAAACTCTCGCATACCTATCAAAAGAAAAAAACTCATTTCCTGCACTAATTGTTGCGCCCCTTGTCACTCTGACAAACTGGCAAAGAGAGATTGAAAAATTCCTAATGAAAAAAGGGAAAAATGGCAAGATAAATGAAAATGAATCTCCATCTAGTACGATGATCCGAAATGGAAAACTTGCTGACATTGGAAAATATGATTTTTACATTATCAACTATGAACTATTACACAAACGACTTCCTGATTTACTAAAACTTGGAATTCGCTCCGTTGTCTGTGATGAGGTGCAACATCTCAGGTCTAAAACTACTCAAAAATACGCGGCAGTCAAAAAATTGGCAGCACTTGAAAGTGTAAAGTATAGAGTTGGTTTATCTGGAACTCCAATTTACAACCGTGGTTCTGAAATCTGGCCAATCGTTGATATTCTAAAACCTGGTCTCCTTGGCAGCTTTAAGGAATTTTGTGAGTACTTTTGCTATGTCAATGAAAAAGGTAAGGCAATTGTACTTGAAAATAAACGTGATACATTACGTAATCAATTAACAAAACATGTAATGTTGAGGCGAAAAAAATCTGATGTCCTAAAAGAACTAAAAGATAAAGTTCGTTATTCTTCACCTGTCCATGCAGATGAAAAATTTTACAAATCTGAGTTAAGTAAAATCTGGAAAAAACTTGAAGAGGAACAAAAATATGCAGAAACTGCATTTGACAAATCTGCTTCATATCACCGTGCAATTGAAAGTGAAAGGCAAGCTGCTGGTCTTGCAAAATTAAAACATGTTGTAGACTTTGTAACAGAAATTATGGAAATAGAAGAAAGCGTTGTCGTATTTTGTCATCACAAAGCAATTCATGGTTTATTACATAACAATTTGTCACAGTATGATCCTGCATCTATAATTGGTGGTCAAACAGATACAGTTCGTCAACGTGAAATTGATAGATTCCAAAAAGGTCAGACAAAACTAATGATTGCTGGACTCAGGGCAGGAAACGTTGGAATTAATCTTACAAATGCAAAATATGTCATATTTGCTGAGCTTGACTGGAGCCCTGCAATTCACCGTCAAGCTGAAGATCGTTTACACAGAATTGGTCAGAAAAACACCGTCTTTGCATATTATCTGGTGGGAAAAGGAACGCTCGATGAACATGTTGCAGAAATTCTCACAGATAAGGAATTTGAAATAGATTCAATTCTGGACAAACAAGGTGAATCATTTGAAAACAAAGAAAAGGCAAAGATGATTCTGGCCCAAATTCACGACAAGCTTGGACCCAAATTATAAACTCAATATTTTTTAGGTTAAAATTTTTAGAAGAACCATGGACTTTATGTTAGAAGAAGAAATGATTGATCTTTTGACATTTTGTTTGCAAAACCCTGATTCTGATGAAATAGAATCAAAAAAATCTCGATTTATACAAGTTGGAAAAGAAATCTTTGATGATGGAGGAGTTGACGCAATGGAAAACTTCTTTTTCGCAGTAGAAAATAGAATTGAAGGTGAAATTGAAAAATCTCCAAAACCATTTCGTTCATTATGGAATGGGCTGTCTGATGAATGGAAATATCCCTAGGAAAATTTACTAAAAAAGATTATTTGATGCTCAGTTATGCTTTGCCTATTCTGAACATCGAAATGCCGCATGTTGGACATGTACCTTTTGTTGCTGGTTTACCATTTTTCATGGTGACAGCTTGAGTACTATTCATTTCTCTTTTGTCTCTGCATTTTACGCAGTAGCCTATTACCATATTCTCTCAACTGATCTCTCTTATTAGCAAAAACCTGTTAATTTTTTTCAACACTTTTAGTTACTTTCTCATATGATTTTTAGGAATAAATCAAATAGTTTACGTTATATCTAATTCTCTAGTGAATTTCTTATGAAATCTATTGTTTTTGGAATTATCTTTTCTGTCTGTATTTTTCCTGTTGCCAATGTATTCGCTGATGATCTTACACTTAATATCGATAAGACAATTTATGAAAAATCTGATTTCATTTCTGTATGGGGATCTACTTCCCTTGACTCCGTTTTTATTTCTGTAAAAGATCCTGATGGAAATAATGTTTGGAATGAAAGCCTAAACTCTGATGACGAAAATAAATTCTCCACTTTGATAATAGCAGGAATTGGCGGATGGTCGAAAAGTGGAAATTACCTGGTAGTGGCTGAATCTGGTGATTATGTAGCCTCTGCAAAATTCTTCTACGATTCAGGTGCACAAGTAAATCCTCCCTCTGCAGTGTCTGATTATTATGTTAGCCATGAAGATCTATATCTTACATTTGCCATCGTAGTAATCATTGTTGCAGGAATTTTTATTTATCTTGCAAGACATATCATACTGCGAAAAAAAACAAGTTATGATGACGCTAAGTTAGATTCTAAAAAAGACCGCGATTATGAAAAATACCACTCTGAGTGGTCTGAAGAAGAAATTTTCGGTTCACATAAGTCAACTACTGATGCAAAAGAATTTCGTGAAATGTATAATGATAATTCCTTACCAAACTATTATCTTGTACTGGGGTTAACAAACGATTCCTCTCAATTAGAAATTAAAAATCAATACAGAAAACTTGCTAAACAATATCATCCTGATAGAAACAAGGATTCTTCAGAAGAAAAGATGGCTCAGATTAACAAAGCATACGAAATCTTATCTGACAAAAAACTAAAAGCAGAATATGACAAGTTTTGTAAATTACTGTGACTCCACAGTTGCATCTTTTAGTGTTAGATAAAGAACAACTTTAGATGCATCTTGCATGCTGTTTGTAAGATTTGTTACAAGTGAGATTTTCTCTCCATTCTCAATATCTCCTTGTAATAATATATCTAGAAAATCTTTGTTTGGACCGAGCATAGCCTTTGAAAGATGTTTTGATATGCTTGTATCAAGAATGGTCGTCTGTACTTTCAACTCTTTCAATTCTGCAAAATACACCCCTCCTCTTGTTGTAGGTTCTGTGACTGGGTTGTCTGTTTGAAAAATCTTAATTTCATTTACTTCGAAGGAATCTTTTCCAATTAACATCTTAAAATTCGAGCTGTTCTTATGTACTATTTCTTGTAGCTCCTTTTCATTCATTACATATTTGATAAAATTAAAAAATATATGTCAATACAATTGTAATTAGATATGGCAGAATCTATATCAAAAGACCAACTAAGACAAGAACAAGACCAATTTGTTATAATTGATGTCCGAGAACCTGATGAAATTGCAAATGGTGTAATTGAAAACTCTCAAAATATGCCTTTGGGCCTTGCTATAAGAAATGCAAAAAAAGGTCAAATTGATGACCTCAAAGACAAGAAAATTTGTGTTTACTGCGCATCTGGCTACCGTGGAAACATTGCAGCTGATGAATTAGTAAAGGCTGGATTTTCTGCAGTGAATCTTGAAGGCGGTTACATGGCATGGACTCAATAATTGAGTTCCAATACAATCAGAAAGGCACAAAAACTTGTTGACACTGGGGGAGTTGTAAAAATTGAAGATGATCTTTTTCAAGTAAAATCTTCAAGTGATCCTTCTAAATCTTATTTTGTAACTTCCAATTCTTGTGAATGTCCAGGCTTCAAAAATTTCTATAAATTTCATCATGGAAAAGGTCTGAAAGCAAATTGTTCTCATTTGGAGGCAATTCGTATCTTTTTAAAAGAAAGTAAATAGAAAATGATGATTGATTGAATCAGATTGTTTATATATCCATATTCGGTACTTCTACTAGTGATTAACTCAAAACACACACTGACAATTTTGGCAAGCATAATGCTAGTTGCAGGCATGCCTTTGGCATTTGCAGGTGACGGCTTGGCAATTGAAGCAGATGCAGTTGAGGGTTCAACAACAATCACCATCACAGGAAGTGCTTCATCAAGTAATGTTCCTGTAACAATCATGGTAATTGCTCCAAATGGAAACGTTGTTTCTATTGATCAAATCAACCCTGATTCTGATGGCTCATTCACTTCAACAATCGGTGTTGGTGGTCCAATGTGGAAACAAGATGGCGTTTATTCAATTAGCGCACAACAAGGTTCTAACAGTATGGACAAAGCAACCGTTGAAGTAGAGGTTGCTGATGGTGCAGTAGTTCCAGAATTTGGTACAATTGCATCTCTAGTACTTGTTGTTGCAATTTCTTCAATCGTAGTTCTATCTGCAAAAGGCAGACTTAGTTTCACACCACGAATCTAACTGTCCACTTTTCTTATTTTCTATTTTTCTTTAACATGCCTATAGACTTGTTAAACTTCTTAAGACGCATGTTTCTTCAAACAATATAGTTGGATGTAGAAAAATTTCAAGATGATGTTTACTCCATAACTGAACTCTTGTCTGAGCATTTGCCTCCTGAATTAACTCCTAAATTGAATTTTGTTAGGCAAAATTTAATTGAATATTATAAAAAAAATCTTGTAAAAATTAATCACTCTGTTCTTGAATTGATATGTGCCGCAGAGCTAATTGCTCACGGATTTTCGGTAGATGTTGAAAAATCGGTCTCAAATGTTTTGGTATGTGATCTATTCGGAAAAAAAGGTGATGGGACGTCTATAATTGAGATTGAAACTGGTTTCACTCCTCCCGAACATGCCTTAGATACTGTTGATTACTATGTGGCAAGAATTGTTAGTAAGATTGCAAGATATAGCAAATACTGCGGAAAATTCTCCCTTGCAACTCCTGTAGTGAACATATTGCCCATCTCTGACATATTTCTACTTCCACCAAATGCACGAAAACCTGAAGATGTAAAGAAACTAAAAAAACTCTGTGACAGATTTTACAAAAACCCTCAGATTAAACTAGAAGACATCCAAAATGCCCACATTCATTCTATCTATTTGATAAATACCGACAAAGGATTTGCCAAAGAAATGGATCCTGAGATGTATCTTGAAATAACAAAACAATTGATGTCGCAAAGTGAAATTGATCTTTAATTACACAACTCCGATCCTTGAAACTCTTAATTTCTCATAAGGTTTAATACCTGACTCCCTAGGATGATTGCCATATGACTAAATACAAGTCCACAGCTGAAGTGATGAAAATTATCAGTGATAAAGATAAGATCAGAAACTTTGGCGTCATTGCACACGTGGACCACGGAAAAACAACAATGAGTGATAGTCTTTTGGCACACTCTGGAATTATCTCTCCATCCACTGCTGGAAGTGCATTGGCAATGGATTCTATGAAAGCAGAGCAAGAAAGAGGAATCACAATTGTTCAAGCTAATGTTACATTACACTATCAAGAAGACGACAATGATTATGTCGTCAACATGATTGATACTCCTGGACACGTAGACTTTTCCGGTCGTGTAATCAGAAGCCTTAGGGCAATTGATGGTGCAGTTGTAGTATGTGATGCAGTAGAAGGAATCATGACTCAGACTGAGACTGTGACTAGAATGTCTCTTGAAGAAAGGGTGAGACCTGTCTTGTATATCAATAAAATTGATCGTCTCATCAAAGAACTGAGATTAACTCCTGAAAAAATGCAAGAAACACTTGCAAGCGTTGTTGCAAACTTTAATGAATTAATCGATACTTATGCTGAAGAAGAGTACAGGGAAAAATGGAAAGTTTCCATACAAGATGGCAGTGTAACATTTGGTTCTGCAAAAGACAAATGGGCAATTAATGTCGATATTATGAAGAAAAAGGGTGTAACATTCAAAGATGTCATTGATGCATATTCAGATTCTGGCAAAGTTGAAGATCTGGTAGAAAAAGCACCTCTTGCGGAAGCTGTTCTTGGAATGGTTGTTAAACATCATCCTCCCCCACATACTGCCCAAAAATATAGAATTCCGAAAATCTGGAAGGGTGATCTAGACTCTGATACTGGTAAAGCACTTCTTGCATGTGATGATAATGGTCCTACAATTATGATGTGTGTAAACATGACAATTGATCCAGCTGCTGGCCCTGTTGCTATTGGAAGACTATTTTCAGGAAAAATTAAAGATGGGCAAACAATCAACATTATTGATACAAAACGTGAAGGACGTGTACAATCTGTAAACTTTTTCATGTCAAATATACGAGAACAAGTCGGTGAATTAGGTGCAGGAAATATCCCTGCGTTACTTGGTTTAACTGAAGTTCGTGCAGGACAAACTATTTCTACAGTAAAAGACATTCCTGTTTTTGAAGCATCAAAATATGTTTCTGAACCTGTTGTACAAATGGCAATTGAACCAAAACACCCAAAAGACTTGCCAAAACTTGTTGAAGTTTTACGAAAACTAACAATTGAAGATCCAAACCTTGTAATCAAAATTGATGAAGAGAGTGGTGAAACCATTATGGCTGGAATGGGTGTACTACACCTTGATGTTGCAGTTAACCTAATCAAGGATGCTAAAGTTGAGATTGTAACTTCTGAACCTTTAATCAATTACAGAGAAACAATTAACGGTGGATGTGAACCTGTCATGGCAAAATCCCCAAACCGTCACAACAAAATTTTCATGAAAGTAGAACCGCTAGAACCTGAAATTGCTGAGATGTGTAGAAATGGAACTCTCAGTGAGATGAAAGATAAAAAAGAGACTGCTCAGATATTGCGTGATAAAGGTTGGTCACCCGATGTTGCAAAGAAAGTTATGAAATTTGATTCTCGTGGGAACATTATGATAAACGGCACAAGAGGCGTTCAATTTGTAGATGAATCTACTGATTCGTTACTATCTGGATTTGATGAAGTAATGAGTGAAGGTGGTCTTACAAAAGAACAGGTAAGAAATTGTAAATTCACATTTACTCACTTTGTTCCTCATGAAGATACTGCTCATAGAGGCTTGTCACAAATTGGTCCTGCATCAAGACGTGCATGTCTTGCGGCATTTTTGTCCGCGGAGCCTGTATTACTAGAACCAATGCTTGCAATTGAAGTTCGTGTTCCAACTGATCTAATTGGAAATGTTTCATCTGTATTACAAGGAAAACGTGGTAAAGTCTTGGACATGCAACAAAAAGGTGCAACAAGTATTGTAATTGGCGAAGTCCCTGCAGTCGAGACATTTGATATTTCTGAGAAGATGAGAGGTCAAACAGCTGGAAAGGCAATGTGGAATACCCACTTCAAAGCATGGACTCCTGTTCCAAAATCAATTACTGCAACTTTAACTGAAGATATTAGAAAAAGAAAGGGATTAAGTCCATCTCCTCCAGAAGCATCTGAATTCATCGACAGAGACTAATGGTTAAAATCGAAACCTTTGACGGAATTACTTTTTGGAAAAAGGCATATGCACATCAGCGTGGTAAGTTGTTAAAACGGGTACAAGTACCTGATGATCAGATTAAAATTTTAGTAAATAAACCATATCTGGAACTTCCAGCTCCTCTTCGATATGAAATTGAAACAAGTGGAATTAAAAAAACAGATTTAGGTTAAACTTCATCAATTATATAGAAAAAATATAATCATGAATTCTATATGAAAACTGGACTCTTCATAATCATTGTATTAGTATCTGGATGTTTTGCTGGTCTCATACATGGAGGAATTAATCTTGCAATTGTAGAACCATTCCTAGATCAAGCAATTGGAATTGAAAATCAAAATCTATTTGCAATGGGCGAAGAAAAAGACACTCCTGAATTTTGGGTTGAATACAATTCATATCGTGTATGGCAAAAAGGTGGTCAAATCTTAGCAGGTGCAATACTTGGGACCTCGATTGCAGCATTAGTTGGAATAGTATTTCTCTTCGTAAGGAAAACTCTGCCTCAGGGAAATAATGTCAAAAAGACATTAATTCTCTCAGGATTAATGTGGTTTACAATATTTGTAATCCCTTTTTTGAAATATCCTGCAAATCCTCCAACTGTTGGAGAAACTGAAACTGTAGTGGTGAGAGGAATTCTATTTCTCACATTCATTGCAATCTCTGGACTGAGTGCAGTTGCATTTTATCAAGTTTACAAGAGACTACAAAATAGAAAGATTCTTGCATTCGCTGGGTATGCAGTCTTCATCAGTATTGTATTTTTCATTATGCCTGAAAATCCTGATGAGGTTACGGCTCCTATGGAACTCGTTGATGGATTTAGAAGTGCATCCTTTGTGGCTGTATCTGTTTACTGGTTGACATTGGGATTAATTTTAGGTGGGTTTGTTGAAAAACTTCAAGAACGACTTAATCTGACACGATCGTGATCATAAAAGATGTACAAACATCTGGATCCACAATAATTGTTTTCTTAAGGTGCTGAAAGACATATGATTGTAAAATCCATCTAATCAGCATATCCATAAATTATCTAAAATCATACTAGAAATAATGAAGGCGATATGGAATGATACTGTAATCGCAGAAAGTCAGAATACGGTTGTAGTTGAAGGGAATCACTATTTCCCGCAGGAATCAATAAAAAATGAATTTTTCAAAAAAACCGACACATGTACATCCTGTCCATGGAAAGGAATGGCAAAATACTATTCTGTCACCGTTAATGGAAAAACAAATACTGATTGTGCATGGTATTATCCTCTTCCAAGTAAAGAAGCTGAAAAAATTAAAGGCATGATAGCTTTTTGGAATGGCATCCAAGTAATCTAAATAGTAGTTTGTGTTATATTTCCTATGGTTGGTCCGCAAGATGGAGGTTTTGGCTTTGATCAGTCAAAAAAATATACAACTGTGGATAATTTAGAAAAAATTTGTGTTCAATGTCAAGCAGGGCAACACAAAAAATGCCTCTTCAAATCAAAAGAACAATCAAGTTGTGATTGTGAACATTGCTTGATCTTTGGATGAGGTACTCTTTTAATCATAGATAAAAATTACTTTCTATACGATGGAAAAAACACCTGAGGAATCCAAGGCTGAAGTTATAATCCGAATGTTTCCTTCTGATGCAAATCCTGCTGGGAATGTTTTTGGTGGTGCAATCTTAAAGCATATTGATATGGTCGCGGGAATTGTCGCTCAACGTCACAGTCAGACAAATGCAGTAACTGTAAGCATGGATAAGATTAGTTTTCTCAAGCCTGTATTTGTTGGAAATGTTTTGTTTGTAACCGCAAGGGTGAATTATGTTCAAAAATCATCATTGGAAATTGAAGTAAATGTTGAGGCGGAAGACATTGCAAAAGGAACTCGTGTACCTACAGGTAATGCATTTGTAACATTTGTTGCATTGGATGCAAATGGAAAGCCATCTCCTGTGCCCCAACTTCGTATCGAAACCCCTGAAGATCAAAAACGTTTTGAAGAAGGAAAACTTCGTATGGAAAGACGATTAAAAGAACGAGAGAACTAACATTCACTTTAAGTAATTACTATCAAAATTTTATGTAATTGTTACAAAACTTATAGATATTCTGTACTATGACTGAATTATTATGGTAAAAAGCAATTATGAGATTCTTAGTGTGCCTGAAGGTGCATCAAGAAATGAAATTCGTAGTGCATTTCGAAGTCTTGCATTAAAACATCATGCAGACAGAGGTGGCCATGATGAAGAATTTATTGTAATTAAACAGGCGTTTGAGGATCTAAAAGTAGGAAAAAAATATCCTGATTCTCTTAATGAGAAACAACGCAAGTCAAAATTTTTCTGGGGTACTGATGAAGAAGAGCGTTTACGTCATAACACTTTGCTGTCTAATGACGTAGCGCAAGAAATCAAAGTTGCACAAGAATGGATTGATGCATTAAGTAGAACAAATGCAACTGGAATTAGATTATTTGGATCAAAAGAATTGGGGCAAATAGAAATCGAAAGAAAACCAACTAGTGCTCTTTCTATCAAGGGAAAATTTTGGGCTGGAAAAATATCTCATTCAAATCACATATTCATGTGGGGTAGTATGACAAGCCCATACTTTTCAGATAATGAAGACTCGAAAACTCTAATTCATCTTACAAATGGAACTTTCAAACTTATGGAGCCCTTAGAAAATGGATACAATATTGAAAATGGCTCTCACGTCATAGTGGATAATGGTGACATTATCTGTGGTAATGTAAATGGAATACGACAACAAGTCCCACATCCAATGGGCCGTGTTGGTATGTCTCTGACAAAAGAACACTTTACTAAACTAGAAGCGCCAAAAGGAAAAATCATTGCAGGTGATGTGCGTGAAACAGTGTTATTGGATGCTGAGGAAGTTTTAGTATTAAATCTCGTTGACAATGTAATCATAAAAGGTAAGAAAATTTTTGTCTTTGGTCCGAAAGTTAGCTATGATGTATTTTTTGAATTAAAGAAAGGCGGGGTGATTCGCTTCTATGATAAAGGCTCTGGATTTGACATTAGTGATGACGCTATACTAAAACTTGAAAATGGCAAAGAATTCTTCTTAGATGATCTAAAAACTAAAAAACTTATTGGATTTGGCGGTCGAGATATGACGTATGAATTTTTAGATAATCTTGAAGAAAGTAGTGGCGCACTTGCATCTAATTGGGTCTCCAAATTGTCAGGTATGTTTAAGAAAAAATAACTACTTTTTAATTCCCAGTGCTCTATTTTTTAATCTTAGTTGGGTGCTTCTGCATTTTCGGCATCTTGTAGCACTCATATCTAATCTTGCACCACATGAAATACAAATTTTCATATGAAGTCTTGCTTTTTGTGCAATCTGTTTTTTTAGTGGATCCGCAACTGGCATAGTAATTCCTCAAAAATCTGTTATTTATTCTATTAGCTATTCATTTTTCCTGCTAGGAGCACTGCAACCTCTCCTGGTCTCTTGGCAACTGGAATGTTTGCCTTTGCAAACATGGAAATCTTTGATTCTGCTGAACCATATGTTCCCATGACTATTGCTCCTGCATGTCCCATACGTTTCTCTTTAGGTGCTTGTCGCCCTGCGATATATCCAACAATTGGTTTCTTGAAACCTATGTCGATGATATGCTGAGCTAAAATCTCTTCGGAATCTCCTCCAATCTCTCCAACTATGACCATACCTTCAAGTTCTGGATCATCTTTTACCATATCAAATGCATCAATCATTCTTGTTCCGTTAACTGGATCTCCTCCTATTCCTATTGTAATATTCTGACCAAAACCTGCACTCGTCAAATTATTTGAAATCTCATAAAGTAAGGTGCCACTCTTTGACAAGACTGCAACTTTTCCAAATGAAAATGGACTTGCAGGCATAATCCCTACTTTAATTAATCCTGGAACAATGACTCCTGGTGTATTTGGTCCAATCATGATTGCGTCATTTTGTTTTGCTAGTTCTATTGTTTCCATTGCATCTCTAATTGGGACGTGTTCTGGAATTGCAACTAGTAGTTTAATTCCTGATTCTAAAGCATCTTTTGCTGCTCCAAGGAAAAACTTTGCTGGAACAAATAATATTGAAATTTTTGCCCCTGTTGCCTCAACTGCATCTCTAACTGAGCCATAAATTGGAATTTTATCTTCAAATTTTTGCCCTGCTTTTCCAGGTGTAACTCCTGCAACAATGTTTGTACCATACTCTAACATTAATTTTGTATGTGTTGATCCATATTTTCCAGTAATTCCTTGTACAATCACTGGTTGTCTTTGATAATTTCCATCTGCATCTTTTTGCCCACGAAGAATTTCATAAATGTCTGTCATTTGTTTGTCTCCATCACCACTTCATTAATTGCTTCTTCAATTGAATCAAACATCTTAGTTTTTGTATCTTTTAACATTTCTTTTGCTTTGTCTGATTCAGTTCCCATAAGTCTTGCAAAAACTGGAATATCAATTAAATTATTCTCATATGCTTGAATGAACGCAGATGCAACAGTGGTAGTCTTCACAATTCCTCCATAAAGATTCACCAAAATTCCTTTCACTCTTTTCATTTTACTAATCAGTGTTAATGCTTCATAAACAGATTCTGTTGTTGCCCCGCCGCCTACATCAAGAAATGTTGCAGGTTTTCCGCCATTGTCTGTAACAAGGTCGAATGTTGACATCACTAATCCTGCACCATTGCCAATTACTGCAATGTTTCCATCAAGCTCAACAAGTGAAAATCCACTCGCTTCTGCTTGTTCCTCTAATTCTGATTTTTCCTGATATTTTTGTAATTCATCATGTCTAAAGTTTGAATTATCATCTGTCATTACTTTTCCATCCAATGCCATTAATGTCCCATCTTTTAGAATTGCAAGTGGATTGATTTCTGCTAACTCTGCTTCTTTTTCAATGGTTAACCTTGATAATTTTTGTAACATTTCAACAAATTGCTCCTCTTGTGAATCTTTTAATCCAATCTCATTTGCAACTTGTTTTGCTGTCTCAGTATCGACATCGCCTAATCCTACTTCACGAATAGTCTGATTTTTGACTGATTCAATCTCAACTCCTCCTTCTGATGAAGCTATGATTGTATAGCATCTTTTACTTCTATTGAGAAATAGAGATAGATACAATTCTTTTTCAATATCTGCCATCTTTTCAAGCAAAATTGCACGAGTTTTCTCCCCTTTGATTGACATGTCTAGCAATTGTGGATATTTGAGCTCAAATTCATCGTCACTATTGCATTTCTGAATTCCTCCTGCTTTACCTCGGCCTCCAACAGGAACCTGAACTTTGATGACAAATGGATATCCCAATTCTTTTGCATCTTTTCTCCCTTTTTCAATGTCTTTTGAGGAGATGCTAGGTGGAGTTCGAATACCAAATTCTTTGAAAAGTTCTTTCGCCTGATACTCTAAAAGTCGCATAAATTTTGTCTAAAAATGGACTTTATATTCTGTTAGCTCTCAAATTTGTCTTCTAACAAATCTACCACTTGTCCAAAAAGATCTTTACTCTTTTTTAAGAGTCGGTCTGGAAATTCTTTTGTTGAAAACACAATTTGCTGTTTAATTTCTGGAATTACCATTCCCCCTGAAACAATTACTTGTTCAATCACATGTTCTTGAGTTAAGGTACAAACAATTTCTTCAAAAACATCCTCTTTTTCTTCTAATGTTTCTCTATACAAAACGATTGGTGTGTTTGTTTGGCTGATGAAATTTGTAGCCTTTGACAATAATTCTTGTAATCGGTGTATTGACCATGTATCGAGACTAATCTGTTTGACCATGCCATAATATAGCGAATTTATTATTTAACCCCAGCAGGTATTTGTTAATTCGACAAATAGTCAAGCTTTTGTGAAATCACTCGACTGCGATCCTTACTTTGAGACCATCAATGTCATCATCTTTGTAATTTTCACACGTTTTTGTGAAATCTACCTTTTTGACTCTCACTAAAAATGCAATATCTTCTGTTTTGTCTTTAATCAAATTAAGCGAATCTTGATCTAATTCCAAAATCGATGCTTTCTCTAAAATATCTGTAGGATTGTACCCTTTCTCTTTTCTCAAAGTTTGAATACGTCTCGCTAAATCTTTAATCAATCCTTTTGCCATCATCTCATCATCTCTTTCTAATGAAATGATAACTATCAGATTCTGTCTCTTTGCAAATTGATATTTTTCATTAACTCCAAAATCAACTACAAAGTCATCTTTATCTAATGTGATTGAGTTTTCTCCAATTTGGAATGTGTATGAGCCTTTTTTCTTTAATTCGTCGATAATTGATTCAGGATCTGTTTCTGAAAACATCTTCAATAATTTCCCCATGTCTTGTTTTGCTTTTGGACCTATTGCGCTTCGTTCTAGTTCTATTTTCGGCACTACTGGTAATCCTTTCTGTTTTAATTCTAGATACTGTTCCATTCCTTCTGAATTGTCAATTTCAAAAATCTCATAATTTTGTATATTCATTTGTGATTTTACGAGTTCGGAAAGTGACTCTAAAACTTCCTTTTCGCCTATGTTAACGCAAATTAATGCTTGATTTAGTGGCCATCTTCTTTTCAATTTTGCTTTCATTCTTGCAGCTGACGTAACTGATACTACCTCTTTTAACAAATCAAATGATGTCTCAACTTTCTCATCAATTAATGATGGATCGATCTTAGGCCATGATTCAAGCAGAATATTTTCTTTTTCAGCAAATATTGTTTCATACAAGTATTGAGATGTAAATGGTACAAATGGGTGTATCAAAATGTCAATAGTTTTCAGGGTCTTTGCAAGAATTGCATAAATCGTAAATCGTCTATCTCTTTTTGAATCGTCTTCATCCCATAACTCTGATTTTGTAATTGGAATGTAAATTTGACTAAGGGAATTTATTAAAAAGTCTTCTATGGCTTTTGCAGATTCATGAAATCTACATGAGTTGTTTGTTTCGGTAGTTCGTTCTATCATTCTTTGAAGCTTTGATAATAGCCAAACATCAGGTGGTGTTAACAATTCTTTTTTCTTAGCCCATTCAATAGATGATTCTTTTAAATTGAATTTGTCATATTCACTATTTTGTTTGTAAAATGTGTGCAAGTGATATAATGTACTGATAACTTGATATGGTCTTGACATTAGTTCTTTAGTGCTAAAGTTTAATGGTTCAATTGGACTTGCCTTCCACATGAAATAAAATCTTACAAGATCTACTGGATATTTTTCTAAAAGTTCTTTTGCTTCTAAAACATGTCCTTGAAACAAAAATGATTTGTAAGGTGAAACAGGTGAGTTGTTGTATATGACATTTTCAATTAACAATGTATATGCCCATCCTCTAGTCTGGTCGATACCTTCTGTGAAAAATGGTGCTGGAATCTTCTCTTGATATGTGGATTTGTCTAAAGATGCAATTGGAGCCGCACCGCTGTTGTGCCATGTATCCAGTACAAACTCTTCTCGTTGCATTGTAGAATTACATTTCTTACATCTGACTTTGATTTTATCGATCCATGGTCTATGCAATTCGAAATTCTTCCCATCAGGTAATTCAATTGCAGAATCGACAATCTCTTTTCTTGAAAATAATCTCTCCATATTTCCACATTCATCACACTTCCAAATTGGTATTGGACATCCCCAAAACCTTTCTCGTGATATACACCATGGGTGTTTTTCTTTGATAATCTCTAAGAATCTGTTCTTTGGTTGATCAAAAAAGTATTCTACGTCTTCCGCTGCCTTGATTGCTTTGTCTCCAAGCTTGTCAAGCATGTAAAAATATTCTCTACGTGCAAGCCATATCAAGCCATGGTTACAACGCCAACATAATGGATACTTGTGTTTGATCTTTCCAATTCTCACTAGTGCGTTTCTGTCTTTTACTGATTGGACGAGTTTCTCATCTGCATCTCTAACAAAAAGCCCTGCATATTTTCCGGCATCTTCGGTAAATTTCACCTGATCATCAATAGGACAGAAAATTGTTACGCCTCGTTTCATTGCAATATTATTATCTTCTTCACCATTTGCTGGTGACAAGTGAACCAATCCACTTCCTGCATTCACATCAACAAAATCTTCTGCAACTGTCACATGATAGTTATCCTGTTCTGCAATTTCGGCAAGTTTTGGAATCTCATCTAAGAGTGGGTGGATATACTTTTTGCCTTCCATCTCTGTCCCCAAAAATGTCCTCTCAATTTTATAATTCTCAATTTTTACTTCAGACATGAATTCTTCTAAACGTGTTTTTCCAACAACCCATGTTTCTTCTTCAACTAGAACCTCCACATATTCTTCTTTTGGATTAACTCCTACCATTGCATCTGTTACAAGTGTAAACGGCATTGTAGTCCAAACAATCAAAAATTTCTCTTCTTCTGCAAGTTTGACTTTGTAATATAATGATGGGTCTTTGACCATGTCATATCCCTGATTTACTTCAGAATGACTTAGTGATGTCTGACAACTTGGACAATATGCAACAACTCTAAATCCTTCTGTCATAATGCCATTTTCAAATGCTTTTTTCATTAATTCCCATTCTTTTTCAATAAATTCATCTTTGTATGTCCAATACGCATTTTCTTGATTAAATGACATGCCTATCAATTCATCAGCTTCTACCCATTTTGCATGATATTTCTGTACAATATTCTTACACTCTGCAACTAATTTCTCGATATCTTCTGACGATGTAATGTCGCTTTTTCCATTTTCAATTCCTAATTCTTTTTCAGCCTGTAATTCTACGGGTAATCCCTGTGTATCCCATCCTGCATTAAAGATGACATTGTTTCCAGACAAAACGTTATATCTATACCATAGATCTTTGAAGACCCTGCCTCTAAGATGGCCTGCATGTGGAATTCCATTCATCGTTGGTGGTCCTTCGATAAACATTATCTCATTTTTTTTACTTTCATCTTCTTGAACCAGTCTCGAGATATCTTTCCCTTTCAAATTATCTTGAACAATTTTCTCAATTTGTTTGATATCAAAATTCTCTATCAGTTCCATCTATCGTTTGAATCTGCTTTTCCTATAAAATGTCTTTGAGGAATATATAGTAGAATTTAGTTGAATAATTGTTGGTTAATGTCTTAGTTGTAGGTTCTGGAGGACGTGAACACGCATTGTCATGGAAATTATCGGACTCTGACCAAGTTGAACAGGTATTCTCTGCACCTGGAAATGGTGGAACCTCTCATAATGTTGATATTGCTATTGATGACATTGATGGATTAGCAAAATTTGCTCAGGAGAAAAATTGTTTTACCGTGGTTGGACCTGAGGCTCCCCTTGCTGCAGGAATTGTAGATGCATTTATTGCAAAAAAATTGCCCGTCTTTGGTCCATCTCAAAATGCTGCACAACTTGAATCTAGTAAAATTTGGGCAAAGGAATTCATGAAACGAAATTCAATCCCAACTGCAGATTTTGAAATATTTGATGATGCACAAAAAGCAAAAGATTTTGTAAAATCATATGACAAGCCAGTTGTAATTAAGGCGGATGGATTAGCTGCGGGAAAAGGTGTCATTGTTTGTGACAATAAAGATGAAGCAAATGACGCAATTGATATCATTTTGACAAAAAAATCCTTTGGAGAAGCAGGCTCAAAAATTATTGTTGAAGAAAGAATTGATGGAATTGAAGCATCTTACATTGCGTTATGTGATGGAAATCTAGGAATCCCGATGGCGACAAGTCAGGATCATAAGAGAATCTTTGATAATGATAAGGGGCCTAACACTGGAGGGATGGGTGCATATTCACCTACGCCTGTTATTAATGAGAAACTTGCATCTGAAATACAAGAAAAAATAATTGATAAGACAATCGATGCAATGCATCAGGAAGGAATTGACTTTAGAGGATTTCTATATGCTGGAATAATGATTAAGGACGGCAATCCATATGTTCTTGAATATAATGTTCGAATGGGTGATCCTGAATGCCAGCCAATCCTAATGCGTCTTGATTCTGATTTGTATGATTATCTCCGTGCATCATCTGAAGGAAAATTAAATGAGTTACAAGAAATCTCTTGGAAAAATGAATATTCTGTTTGTGTTGTTTTAGCATCCAAAGGATATCCTGAATCATATCCTAAAGGTGATACAATCACTGGTTTTGATGAAATTCCATCAAATTCCTTTGTTTTTCATGCTGGAACAAAAAAACAAGATGATCATATCATATCTGATGGTGGACGTGTTCTTGGTGTCACTGCATTAGGTTCAACTTTACAGGATGCGATTGATAATGCATATGCTTCATGTGATAAAATTTGTTGGGATAACAAGTATCAACGAAATGATATAGGAAAAAAAGGTCTTTCTAAATTATGATGTTTTAATAACATCTTTTTCTGTAACAATCCAATCCATCTTTACATCATTTTCTGAATATGGGATTGTTTTTACAATCTGTTTAGAATATGCAAGTGCAATCTTAATCGAATTCTTTTTCTCAAGATATTTGTCATAAAACCCAACTCCATATCCAATCCTGTTACCATCATTGTCTAATCCTACACATGGAACTAGAATTACATCTTGATCTTCTTGAATTGGTGCATTATCTTTTGGTTCAGATATGTCAAATTCACCTTTTTCTAGCTTGGATAAACTTTCAATTTTTCTAAATGACATAGTCTCTTGTGATATTTTAGGTAATGAAACAATCTTTTTTTCAGATAGAAGGTGATTGATTAATTCAATAGTCTGTACCTCACTTCCAATTGAATAATAACATCCAATTGATTCTGCTTCTGAAATTATCTTTGTTTTTATTAATTTTGATAGAATTCTCTTACTATGTATCTCCATCAAATCATATGATGTGGAATCTCTCTTCTCTAAAAGGTGCTTACGTAAAGCAGCTTTTTCAGGATTTGATGTCAATTCCTTTTGATAATGCAGCTGCAGTGATGGTATTTTTCAAAAGCATGGCAACTGTCATTGGTCCTACGCCTCCTGGAACAGGTGATGCAAATGAAGCCTTTTCAATAATCTCTGAAAAATCTGTATCGCCTACTAATTTGCCTTCATATCTTGTAGTTGCAACATCAATTACCACGGCTCCATCTTTTATCATATCTGATGTAAGCTTGAAATTCTCACGATTTCCAACTCCCGTTATTATAATGTCCGAGTCTAAGCAAATTTTCGCTAGATCTTTTGTTTTTGAATGACAAGTTGTTACAGTTGCATTATTTTGTAGTAATAGATGATAAAGCGGTTTACCAACCAAATTACTTCTGTTTATGATAACTACGCTTTTTCCTTCCAATTCTATATTGTAATGTCTAAACATCTCAATAATTCCTGAAGGCGTACATGCAACCAAAATTGCTTTTCCTATTACTAAGAGTCCAACATTTGATGGTGTTAACCCATCAACATCTTTTTCAGGTAAAATCTGCGTAGTGGTGTCAAATTCATTCAGATGTGTTGGAAGTGGCAACTGTACTAAAATACCATGAATCATTTCATCTTGATTTAGTCTTTCAATTAATTGATTTAGTTCTTCTTGGGTTATGTCTGCTGATGGTGTATAGTCTTTTGTAATTATTCCAACTTCTTCACAAGCTCTATGTTTGTTTTTTACATAAGTTGCAGAAGCTGGATTATCTCCTACGAGTATTGTTGCAAGACACGGATTGACCCCTTTTGATTTTAAATCTTGTACAATCCCTGCAACTTGAGATTTGATATTTTTTGCCACCTCTAATCCATCAATTTTAACTCCTGTCAATGTTGGTAACTTCACAAAGCGAGTAATAAATCATTGAAAATCATAGAAAAGAAATTATTGGGTTAACTAAAACTAATGTTATGTTCGTTGCAATTGTAGATGTTAGTCTAAAAGAAGAGAAAATCTCTGAATTTAAGACTTGGATTTCTGGATCAAATAAAACACTATCAAAATTTGATGGATTTGTTTCACGACGTCTTCTTGAAGGTGAAGATGGTTCCAAAAGAATAATGGTCGAATTTGAAAATATTGAGTTGTTTAGAAAAATGCATCAAAGCCCTGAACATGAGAGTTTTCATAATGAATTGGGAAATTTTATGGAAAAACCACCTCAACGTAAATTCTATCATGTAGTTGCCGAATAAAATGAAATTTGAATATAACACACTTGATTATGTTCGTAAAATAGATAATGGTGACTCATATTTCCACACTTTTCTAAATAGAAGAACTCTTGCTGCAGGAATTTTAATCTTAAAACCTGATGAAGAAGATACGCAACTTCCTCATGATTCTGATGAAATGTACTATATTTTAGAAGGGGATGGATTTCTGAAAATTAAAAATAAGAATTATTCCTTAAAAAAAGGAAAAGCATTCTTTGTACCAAAAAATACAGAACATTATTTTTTTGGAAACAAGAAAAAATTAAGCGTTCTTTATTTTTTTGGCGGACCTGATGATTAATTTTGAATCTTCACTTTTTTTCCCTTGATTAAGATCTTCTTTCTAGCAAAAAGATCAACTGCCTTTGGATAAATCTGATGTTCTTTTGCAAGAATCTTCTTTGACAGTGTTTTCTCTGTATCTTTATTGCTTACTTTGACAATATCTTGTAAAATTATTGGTCCTGTATCCACACCTTCATCAACAAAATGAACCGTACATCCCGAAAATTTAGCTCCAAACTCAATTGCCTGTTTTTGTGCATCTAGACCTGGAAATGCTGGAAGGATTGCAGGATGAATGTTTAAAATTTTATTTCTATATTCTTTAATGAAATATGGACTAATAATTCTCATAAATCCTGCTAAACATACCAGTCCATTTGTGGGTGTAACCTTGTATTTTTTTAAAACGGAGATAATTTCTTTATCATATTGTTGTCTTTTGCCTTTGTATTTGGCACTATCAATTATCTCAGTTTGAACTCCAAGTTTTTTTGCAATCGCCAATCCTTTTGCATTTGGTTTGTTTGAAATAACTACTGCTGGATCTATTGGAATCTTTTGTTTTTTTATTGCCTTGAGGATTGATTCCATATTACTCCCTCTTCCAGAAATTAGAATTCCTAAGTGCAGCAATAATTGTATTCTATTTCTCATGAAAATAAAGCATTGGATTGAAGTAAACACGCCGAAAGAAAGCTTATCTGATAAAGAATTTTTTGGTTATTATGGGAATACTATCAAAACTTATCATATTGGCAGGTGTGTTTGTTCTCGCCTATGGCATATTTTCAATGGTTGGTGTCTAATAATGCAAGTTTTTTCTATAAATAGAACTTGAATTGTTTATTTGTTAATATTTTGTGAAACTTGTAATTTATAATCAAAACTTTATGATGTAAAGTGTTGAGAAACATTCGACTGACAAAAAATGGCATTGAATGTACAAATTCTACTTCTACTGTATATCTAGATCCAAAAAAAATTCAAAACGAAGGTGTACATTTTGTTTCACATGCTCATATTGATCATCTTCCAAATGGTGGTGATGGTTCCATCTTATCTTCTACTGAAACCAATAAAATTGCAGAATTACGAGGCTTCGCACTCAAAAACTCTGTTTCCACACTAGAAAATTTTACTCTTATAGACAGCGGTCATATTTTTGGTTCCAAGGGGCTTCTCTTTGATGATATATTTTACACTGGAGATATATCCACACGAGACCGTGGTTTTCTAAAAGGTGCAAAAATTCCTAAATGTAAAACTCTGATTACTGAATGTACATTTGGGCTGCCTGAATTTGTTTTTCCTTCTGTTACTGAGATTGTTAAACAAGTAAATGAAATAATTGCTAATTTGTATTCTAAAGGAAAACCTGTACTTCTCCTTGGATATGAACTAGGAAAAGCACAAACACTTTCTCAGTTATTTGGTGACTGGGATCCAATCTATTATCATGACTCTGTAAAAAAGATGAATGACTTGCATCGCTCAATGGGTGTTCCACTAAAAGACTCTATAGGCCATACCGAAGCTGAATCACAAGGACTTTTAGATAAAAAACCTTGGGTGATGATTGCACCAATGATGAGTGCAAAAAATAATTTTATCAAACACATGAAATCAAAATATGATGCCATAACAATTGGATTTAGTGGATGGGCAAATTCAAAGAAATTTGGCTTCTCAAGAGGAACTGATTATTCTATGCCTCTAAGTGATCATTGTGATTATAATGAATTACATGATTTAGTGAAAGAGTCTGGGGCTGAAAAAATTTACACTATACATGGCTTTGTTGATGAATTTGCTATGGATTTGAACAAATTAGGATTTTCTGCTCAGCCATTACGTGAAATCTCTTTGGATAATTTTTGTTAATCGAATTTTTACAACAATTATGATTATCTTGAAAAAAATACCACTATTTATGGAAATCTAGCAAACTGCTTCTCTAATTGTTTGTCCTGGGAAATTTTTATCAAACCACTCTTTGTATTTTGGCTCATTGTCGTATCTATCTTGATAATGTTTCAAATCCTTTCCAGGTGCGGGGAAATTAGGAACTTTGGTAGATGAAACTAATACTGCTTCACTTTGACATGTTAGTCTCTCTTCTACTTGTATATTTGATGAAAACAAATCTGAACTACTGCTCATGTATGCTGCACCTCCACCAATTATGATTATTGCAATTATTCCTATGATAATCCCTGTTGCTTTTCCTTTACTTGATTTTTTTACACTGGTGCGGTCTGCCTCTACGTGTTCTATGAATTTCTCTTGTATGGTTGGCTCTTTTGATGTAAATTCTTCTTTTTTTCTTGGTTGTGGCTCAGTTGCTTTTAGCCCACATTCAGTACAAACTTGATTATTATCTAAAATTTTTGCCCCACACCCATTACACAATTTTGAAGATTCTTCTGACGAATCTGTAATTCTGCTTGGCTTAACGTATGGTTTATTTGATGTTGCTTTTACCTCTGTAATCTTAAATGATGATTCCGTCGTCTTTCTAATTCTAGGAAAATTACTTGGTTGTCTTTCTGATGCTTTCATCTTGCTTGTCATTTGTCTATGCCTTGGAGTCAAATACTGCTCAACTAATGCATCAACATATTTTCTATCTTGCATTGAAATCATACTCCTTTTTTGAAATGATTCGATAATCTGCTTTAACCTGTCTGGATTTCCTTTTCCTATCTCTAGGAGTTTTAATGCGTCGTCGATAGTTGAATCTGACATGTAATTAATGCTGCATTGAAATGTTTATAAAAATTGGTACTGACTTACCACTCTTCATCCGTTTTCAGTATTGGTTTGTCATTCTCCATGGCAAATCCCATGATTTCCAATGTATCTTGTGCTGTTTTTGAATTTCTAATTAAGATGTTCTCTGCAAGTTCAATTCGTTTCTGTTTTGACATATTTTGCCCAATTTTGTATTTTCCATTAATCTCGTTAGGTATAATCTTGATTACGGCTACTTCATCAAGAACTTGCATATCTTCCCTCATAGGCTCATATTTGCCCTCTGGTTGGTATTTTTTCATCAGTGCATTTAGTGCAAGAACCTTCTCTGATGAGTCACTGACTATTCCAGCTTCTCCTTTTATTACTACGCTGATGTATAATGTATCTGCTAATGATGCATCATTAGGGTCAAAAAAATATGATGGCAGAAACTCTAAATTTCTATCTACTTCAAATCCTACTTTGGAATTTCGTTTAATATTATCTAGTTTTTCGCCTCTTATGTGAGAATGCATGTATATCATTTCATTGATTGAAACAAAATTCATAGGAATAATTTGTGGATATCCATTTTCATCTATGCTGGAAACTCTTCCCGTTTGCTCTTCATTTAAAAATTGAACAATCTTATCTTTAGACTTTATAACTAATTTTCCTAATAGCTGCATGTGCTTAGAATTTTCTTATCAGTTAAATTATTTATCTTGATCTTTAAAGTATGGAATAACTTTGCTAGCAAACTTATCAATAGATCCAAAGTAATTTGAACCCCAGAATCTTACTACAAAATGATTTACTCCTGCTTTAAGGAATTTCTCAAATACTTCGATTACATCGTCTGGTGTACCAACTCCTGTTGATGATCTTGCAATCTTGTCTGGAATTGTTGTTGCGGCCTCTCTCATCTTTACAATCCAGTCTTGGTTAGACATTGAGTATTCTGTAAAGTACTTTTTAAAATCAAATCCTTCTATTTCTTTCAATTCGTGAACTCTAAGAATCTCTGGTTTAAACAAACTAACTTTGACTGCCTCTTTCATCTTGGCCCATGATGTTTCTGCATCCTCTGAAAAGTATACGTCAATATCTAACGCCATTTGGAAATCTTGTTTTTCTTCTTCTGTTCTTTCATTCTCGTTCATTGAACTCATAATCTGATCTTTATGATCTTCAAATAATTCAGGCGTATATCCAATTGGCAACCACCCATCTCCATACTTACCTGTCATCGCAAGTGTACGTTTTCCACCTGATGCCATGTAAATTGGAACATGTGGCTGTCTTACTGATTTTGCTTGTAGACATGCTTCTGTTAACTGATAATACTTTCCTTCCCAGGTTTTTCTGTTATCTGGGTCTGAATCGTAAAGTTGTTTTATGACTTGTAATTGTTCTTCAAATTTTGATACTGGTTTGTCAAATGGAATGTTGAATTCTTTTAGATTCTGTGCTTCTCCTGCACCGATTCCTAATGTTCCTCTTCCTTTTGATAATCTATCTAGTGTAATTGATGCTAGGGCAATGTTTGATGGATGTCTTCTTAATGCATCTGTCACACATGTTCCTAATTCCACATTGTTTGTCACTGCTGCAATTCCTGCAAGCATAACCCATGGATCATTGACAATTGCTTTACTCCATTGTGGAACATTTGAATGATCCATATACCAAATCGAATGGTATCCTGTTTTGTCTGCTAGACTACACGCTGTTAAAATTTGATCTTCAGTTAATCCTAATCTTGCAACATTTAATCCATTTTGAATTCCAAATTTGAGCATTTTACCTGTAAGTATACAAAATTGGTTGTTAATAAAGCATAGCGGTTTTGATTGTCGTTAGAAAATAAAATATAAAAAAGAAATGATGGTTAGAGATTTCCGGCTTTAATATCATTAAGACATTTCACAACATCTTCTTTTGAAATTGGAATTGGATTTGGATCCAAATGACCTTTATCTGTCATTACAACATCTGCTGCTTGATCAACGTCAGCTTTAAGGTCCAATTTATCAAATCCCATCTTCTCGATAATTTCTTTGAATCTATCGTAAAATATTGATTTGTTATGTTTGTGAGCCACTGTGGTACATGATGAAAGTGAATAACCATGTGGCACACCTTCATTTGAAAAGACATATGATAATGCATGTCCTAATGTAGTTGAACAGTTTCCGAAGCCCATTCCCGATAACATTGAGCCATATGGATAATTCTCTGGTTTGTCATTCATGATTGCATCATGCAATACGTCGAATGCTTGTTTACACAATGTTTTGGTAAGGTCATTTCCAAGTTTACTATCATAACCCTCTGTTGCTTGTGCACATGCATCACATACTGAACTTTTGATAACTTGATCTGGTGTTCCATTCATAAAGTATGAATCAATTACTGCTCTATCTGCAAGGAATCTATCCTCTCTGAGTAATTTCTTTTTTCCATCAAACTTTAGAACACAATATGTTGTCATCTCTGCACCCGTTCCAAATGTTGTAGGAATTAGAATTTTTTCTACACCCATTTCTGATGCTGCATACTTTACAACATCCATTGAACTTCCTCCTCCTAATCCAATCATTGCACTAATGTTTTTAGATTTGTATTCATCAATTACCTTATTGACCATTTCAATTGATGGTTCTGGTTGGACTTTGTCAAACAACAAGTAATCTTGTATGCCCATTTTTCCTAACCATTTGTCAGATAATTCTGGAGGAACAGTTGTTACTACCAGAGCATTCTTTGGATATTCAGCTTGTGATAATGCATCTTCCCCAAATTGAATTACTTTGGGAATTCTTACTGTATCCATAAGTCATGTAGAATAACTATTCTTTTTATACCTTCCAATATCAAAAACTTAAGTTATTTTCATGTTACATTAGTTAATTGATCAAAAATCCTTCAAAATTAACTTTGAATAGTGATTCTAAAGCAATTCTCTCAATACTAAACGAAGGTCTTGAGATATCTAACCCCTCTCTTCATCTTAAAAAACACATTTTGAAAAACAAAATTCAATTTAACTCATCTCAAATAGATCTAAAAAAATACAATCATCTGTTTTTGGTTGCTATTGGAAAATCTGCTGGCACAATGGCAGAATTCATCTCTAAAAAAATAGATTTCAAAAAGGGAATAATTGTAGTGCCAAAAGGTGTCATTCCAAAAATAAAAAAATCTACATTTGAAATTATAAATGCTGGTCATCCACTTCCAAACCAAAATAGTTTCAAAGCTGGTAAAAATTTGGTCTCATTTTTGAAGCAAACTACAAAAAATGACTTTGTAGTATTTCTGATATCTGGTGGTGGTTCTGCATTGTCTATTTATCCTAATTCAATATCTTTACAAGATAAAATACTTGTAAATGAAAAACTAATCCAATCTGGGGCTAACATTAACGAAATTGCATGTATTCGTAAGCATCTGTCACTGATTAAAGGAGGGCGCCTGATTCAAAATATGAATTGCACTGGAATATCATTTCTTATTTCTGATGTAATTGGAGATGACATTGGCTCAATCTCTTCAGGAATAACTTATTGTGATGAATCATTTTTCCGAGATGCAATCAAAATTGTTAAAAAATTCTCACTTGAAAGAAAACTTCCAAAATCTGCATTGTCTGTTTTAAAATCTGGCTTGAATGGAAAAATCCCTGAAACACCAAAAAAACCTAAAATTAAAAATTTTATAATTTTAAACAACCACATCTGTCTTTCCCATATGAAAAAAAAATCTAAAAAATTAGGATACACAACAAGTATAATTCCAAATATTATTGGTAATCTTAACCAAGTTACAAATACTATTGCAAATGTTGCATTAACTTCAAAAAATCGCTGCATAGTTTTTGGCGGAGAGCCTACTGTTCATGTAACTGGTAAAGGAAAAGGTGGACGTAATCAGGAACTTGTTTTACGTTTGTATGAAAAATTAAAACACAACAAACACAATTTTACAATTGCATCTATTGGAACTGATGGTATTGATGGAAATACAAAATTTGCAGGTGCTATGTTTTCTACAGAGTATGAATACACTGGTAAATCATATCTGAAAAATAATGATTCGTCATCATTTTTTAAAAAATTTGGTGGACTAATTAAAACTGGCATCACTCAAAATAATGTAAATGATATTGGTGTAATTATCAGACATATCCTGTAGAATCTCTACCTGCAGTATCCTCTTTTGTAAACAGATGTTTTGTTGCTATGTTTTTTTCAGATTCAATAAATTGATAATTAATTTTCAGACTTCGATGATCTGTTAATTGATTGATAAAGTAAATCTTATCCTTGATTATCTGATTATCACTTTCATTCTCTTTAGTCAGAATTCCATACATCCTTTCTGAATCACACATGACATTTACCGTATCATGGTCTTTGATGATGTACACTCCTAATCCCCAGTAAATTCCTACATGTAATGCAACAAATTTTGATTCTTCGTTATCTTTTATGTCTAATTTTCCCCCTGAAAGATAAGCAGGTGGGTGTTCTCTGATTTGATCTGCAATCTTGTCTCCTGTTTTTATTGACCATGAATACTCTTTCACATTGCCATCAAAGAAAATATCATGTTCCATTAGTCAATCAAAAAGGTGTTTTTAGTCTATTAAATTTGTATTCTGGTCTTAATGATCCACATCGAAATAAATTTTCATGATGAAATCCCATAGCTTCTTCAGAAAAATGGTTGACGAATTAGTTGAATTCTCAGAACATGACCCAGAATTGGCAGATGGAATAAAATGGCTTGACAGTCAGGCGCAAAAAAAAGGAATCACATTCTATGATATGGTCTTTGAAGTATTGTACAGCCACGACATTAATTCAAAAGCACAAAACTGGTTAAAAACAAGAAATTAATTTATTTTCGTTCTTGAATTGGTATGTAAGTACATCCTTGTGGTCCTTCATATTTCCCAACGTATGTTGCCTTTGGTCTGTATAACATTGGTTTTGGAGCTGCCTCTGCAAATTTTTCTTCAATTACATGTGCTGCCCATCCAGACACTCGTGATATTGCAAAAATTGGAGTATTCAAGTCCATTGGAACATCTAACATGTAGTAAACGGATGCGCTGTACAGGTCTACGTTTGGGAAGATGTCTCGCTCTTTTCTATTTTTCATTATCTCTGCAGTAATATCTTCTACTTTCTTTGTAATATTGAACCATGGTAATCCCATCTTCTCAGATAATTTCTTTGATAATTCTTTTAGAACCATTGAACGTGGATCAACTGTCTTGTAAACTGCATGTCCCATTCCCATAATTCTATCTCCACTTTCAATCTTTGATTTGACCCAATTTTCAACATTTTCTTCATTTTTGATATTCAATAACATTTTCATGACTTCAAAATTCGCCCCTCCATGAAGCTCTCCACTTAATGCACCAACTGCTGCGCTTACTGCTGAATACATATGAGCTCGAGTTGATGCAACTTCTCTTGCAGCAAAAGTTGACGCATTGAATGTATGGTCTGCATGTAAAATTAAACAGACATCAAACACTCTTTCCATCTCTTTATCGGGTTTATTTCCAGTGAGCATATAGAGGAAATTTGACGCATGACTTAGTTCTGGGTCAGGCTGAATTGGTTCTTTATCATTCCTAACTCTGTCCCAACTTGCAATTATGGTCGGTACTTTTGAAATAAGATTAATTGCTCTTTGTTGGCTTATCTCCATCTCTGAACCCTTTTCATCATAGTATCCTGCAAGCGCTGCAACAAATGCCTGTAGCACGTCCATCGGATGGGCATTTTTTCTCCAATTTCTCATATTTTTTTGCATTTGTTCTGGTATTGTCCTTGCTTCTCTGAGCTTGGTACAAAACTCATCAAATTCTGTTTTATTTGGTAAATGATCATGTAAAAGCAAAAAACAGCATTCTTCAAAATTTGAATTTTTTGTTAAATCTAATACATCAAATCCACGATAAATCAACTTGCCTTTCTCTCCATCAATTAGAGAAATTTTTGTGTCCGCAATTGGAATATTTCTTAATCCGATATTTTTGGTTTCCATACTTGTATCGTTATTTTTTGGCTTTTAAATTTTCAATCAGTTTACTGAATATTCTTCATTATCAGTCAATTATTTTCAGTACAGAAAGTCTAAAGAATCAAAGCTTGAGCATATTACGTCATATTTCATTAATCTACATGTCATCCCTATCTGAACGTGAAATGAGAAAAAAAATTGATGAGGAAATTCTCAATGCTTCGCCTGAATTTTTACAGATAATACAAAAATTTGATCAAAAAAACCAACTGAACTATTCAACAATCTATGAGATTTATTCCACAATTCTCAACTCCAAAAAAACAGTCTCACCAAAATCAAAATCAAAATAACCATTTTTGGTTTAAATGAGGGTTATCTAATTTTAACATAAATGGCAGTCAAAATTAAAAAATCAAAAATTGTATGTGTATCTCATAAAGAAGATGCAGATGGTATTAGCTCTGCAGCATTAATCAAGCAGGCATTTGGAGGCGAAACAATACTTGTAGATTATCCAGGAATGATGGATGATATTGAGCCTCTTAGAGATGATGAATCACTAAAGGAATTATACATCTGTGATCTTGGACTAAATAAAAAAAATGAATGTGATTTTGTTGAATTTCTGACTCAATTACGAAAGCGTAGAGTCAAAATTGCATATATCGATCATCATGATCTTGATAAAAAAATTATCAAACAATTAGAAAAAATCAAAGTCAAAGTAGTACATGACACAAATGAATGTGCATCTGTTCAAGTTTACAATACATACAAAAGAAAATTAAATGATCATGCTGCTTTTGTTGCTGCATGTGCTGCCATAACTGATTATATGGAAGATAGACCAATTGGCTCCAAACTACTTCAAATCTTTGATAGACAATTTGCATTGATTAGTGCAACTGTGATGACATACAATATTGTTGGTCATCAAAAAGAACTTGATTATCTACTTTATCTTGTAGATGAACTTAGTGAATCAAAATACCCTCATGAAATTCCAAATTCATTTGAATTTGCACAATTACAAGTTGAAAAACTTGCATCAATAATTTCCAAAGTTAAAAAAAATATGAAACTAAAAAAGAATCTAGGTTACATGGAAATTACTGATTCTGGTGCAAGTGGCGCTGTAAATTTTGTCCTTGGTTTATCTGGAAAAGATGTTGGTATGGCATACAAAGAACGAGTTGACTATGGTGTTTATGCAGTTTCTGTAAGGGGTTCAAAACAATGTAAAATTCATCTTGGAAAACTTGTTAACAAAATAGCAACTGATGTTGGTGGTTCTGGTGGAGGTCATGACAAAGCGTGTGGAGCATCAATTCCAAAACCAAAAATAACAAAATTCATCAATACAATTAATTCTGCATTGGAGAAATAACATGTCTACTCAATCACTAAGAAAAGATCATCAATTAATTGAAAAAGTTTTACATGCATTAGATGCAACCATCAAACTTTTGAAGGATGGAAAACAAATTCCTGAACAAATCTTACTTCCCACGCTTGATTTCACTCAAAATTTTACTGATGTGTGTCATCATGGAAAAGAAGAAGAGGTATTATTCCCTGCTCTGGAAAAAGCAGGTCTGCCTTCTAATATGGGGCCAATCCATATGATGCTACTCGATCATAAACGAACAAAAGAGATTGCAGAACACATTGATTTATCATCAAAAAAATATCTTGAAAATGGAGACTCATCTTATCTTATAGAAGCATTAGAACTCTATGTTCAACATGTTACTGAGCACTTGTGGAAAGAGAATAATCGACTATTCATGATGGCTGAAGCTCGACTAAACTATGCTGCAAAAGAAGTTGATAAAAATTTGGAACAAGTTGAAGAAAAAAAACTTAATGAGCTTGGAAAATCTCGCTCACACTATGAATCACTTGCAGACGAATTAGAAAAAAATGTCTCTGAAATTAATTAGTAAACTCTGCCACAATATCAATTTCCACTGTGGAATTTAGTGGAAGGCTTGCAACACCTACTGCAATTCTAGAGTGTTTTGCCATGTCTCCAAAAATCTCAACTAGTAAATCTGACGCTGCATTGATAACTTTTGGCTGTTCTGTAAAGTCTGGAGATGAATTTACAAATCCCGAAACTCTTACAAATTTTGAAATCTTATCTAATGAGCCAAGATTAGCCTTTAGTTGAGCAAGACCGTTAATTATGCAAATCTTTGCAGCTTCTCTTGCAGAGTCTAATGATTGTCTTTCTGGAACTTTTCCTTCAAAAATTACTTTTCCATCTTTCATTGGAATTTGTCCTGAAACAAATGCAAGATTTCCTGTAGTGACAACTGGTATGTATGACCCTGCTGGATTTGGCGGAGTTGGAATTTCTATGGATAATTCTCTTAATCTATCTTCAATCATGAAATTTTATTCAAAATTGTATATTTAGTCTTATGTCGGATTATTGTAGGCACCAATGCTAATTCCAGTTGAATTTATTTCACTAAAACTTCGATAGCAATTTACTCTCGCTAATACCTAGTCAAATACCGACTGAATTCATTAGTGAATTAAGATGAGTATGGCTCCCCAAGAATTAGAAAAAAGTGCTAGCAAATATGCGGCAGCTGCTATAAAAGCTGATTCACAAGGTGCTGTTGGTATGGCGATAACTGACTATCAAAATGCATCTGAAACTCTTATGAAACTAATCCGACTTTATCCTACTAGTAGTCTAAACAAGATTTACATGCAAGGCTATCAAAAATATCAAGAACGTATCAAAGCCTTAAGAGAAACCCGTGGTACAGATGTTGAACCTGTTGTAGATCCTAATGCATCTCCTGATGAACAAAGAAAATCCCTGGCACGCGCTCAACCTCACAAAGATGATGGCGATCTTGATGCTTTGGTAATGAAAGAAAAACCAGATGTAAAATGGGCTGAAGTTATAGGATTAGATGATGCAAAGGGAGCATTACGTGAATCAATTGTTTATCCAAGTAAAAGACCAGATTTATTTCCATTAGGTTGGCCACGTGGAATGTTATTGTATGGTCCTCCTGGTACTGGTAAGACTATGCTTGCAGCAGCGACTGCAAATGAACTAGATGGATATTTCATTAATGTTGATGCTGCATCAATGATGAGTAAATGGCTTGGTGAAGCAGAAAAAAATGTCTCAAAATTATTCAAAATGGCAAGAAAGTATAACCAACGTGAAGGAAAGCCTGTAATATTATTCATAGATGAAGTTGATTCTCTTCTTGGTGACCGTAACAGTGAAGTTGGTGGAGAAATTAGGGCAAAAAATCAGTTCTTATCTGAATTAGATGGCGTAAATGGAAAAGGTAAAGACACTATGATGTATGTTATTGGTGCAACTAACAAACCCTGGAGTCTTGATGAGCCCTTCTTAAGAAGGTTCCAAAAACGAATCTATGTATCACTTCCAAATCAAGATGCACGTCAAAAACTCTTTGAACAATATACTGAACCCTTAAAGAAATCTTCCAGATTTAATCTGATAACCATTGCAAGACAATTTGATGGATACAGTGCAAGTGATATTAAAGATGTTTGTCAAGGTGCACAATTGTTAGTTGTAAACGAATTATTCAAATCCTCGAATTATCATGAACCTGTTGACGGTGAAATTGCACAAGATCCTCGGGACTTAACAATGGCCGATTTTAAAGATATTAAAGCAAAAAGAAAACCAAGTGTCTCCATAGAAAACATTCGAGCATACCATAAGTGGAGTGAAGCCTTCGGCGCACTATGATCGATTTTAACATCGATCAGCAAAGAAGCTTTTAAATCTAGATTCTAAGAGACTTGTAGAGGGTTACAATAACTACAAAGAAATCCAAACATGCCAACAAGTTTGGGAAGCTGATCCTTTCTGATGGAACCGTTCTAGATGGAATGGGATTTGGCTATTCTACTGCTGTTTTTGGAGAGATTGTCTTCAATACTGGAATGGTAGGTTACACAGAGGCACTAACTGATCCATCTTACAATGGTCAAATTCTTACACTAACATATCCTCTGGTTGGAAATTATGGAATCCCCGATTTAACCGAAGTTGATAAGGATGGAATTTCTAAATTCTCTGAATCTGATATGATGCAGATTCGAGGGCTAGTAGTTCATGAATTATCCCAAACTGCAAGTCATTGGAATCTGAAAATGACTCTAGATGAGTGGATGTATAATGAAAAAGTTCCAGGCATATCTGGAATTGATACTAGAGCAATTACTAAGAAACTTACAAGCAGTGGTGTGATGATGGCTGCTCTTGTTGTATCTGATGAAGAAATCGATGTTGAAAAAATCAAAAAAGAACTTGGTAATACTACAAAATACAATTCTGAAAAATTTATGGACATTGTATCTACTAAAGAGGAAAAAATCTACGGTGATGAAAATCAATCTGTAGTTGTTATTGATACTGGAGCAAAAAATGCAATTGTTAGAAATATTCGAGAACTAGGATACAAAGCAATAGTTGTACCATGGAATACTCCATTTGATAAGGTAATGTCATACAATCCAAAGGGAGTTGTTTTGAGTAGTGGCCCTGGTGACCCACAGAACTGTCCTGACACTATCGATACGACAAAAAAATTAATTGAAAATAATATTCCTACATTAGGTATTTGTTTGGGTGCACAAATCATTGGTATTGCAGGAAATACTGAGACTTACAAACTAAAATATGGGCATCGTGGACAAAACAAACCTTGTATAAATTTAGAAACAAATCAAGTTTATGTAACCAGCCAAAACCATGGGTACGGAATCAAACCTGAATCTTTAGAACAATCTGATTTTAAATTATGGTTTTCAAATGCTGATGATAATACAGTTGAGGGCATTAAACATAAAACTCAAGATTGTATTGCTGTACAATTTCACCCTGAAGCTGCGCCTGGTCCTTTTGATTGCAAATATGTTTTTGACGAACTAAAAAAATTAATGGAGAAATAAAAATATGCCAAAAAACGAATCACTAAAGAAAATCCTAGTGCTTGGAAGTGGTGCAATAAAAATTGGTGAAGCAGGTGAGTTTGATTATTCTGGAAGTCAGTGTTTGAAGGCAATTCATGAAGATGGAATCAAAAGTGTTCTTATCAATCCAAATATTGCTACAATTCAAACAGATACGCGATTTGCAGATCAAGTTTACCTTTTACCCGTAACCCCAAATTATGTAGAATCTATAATTGAAAAAGAAAGACCTGATGGAATTATGTTGGCATATGGTGGCCAAACTGCACTAAATTGTGGTGTTAAGTTAGAAGACTCTGGAATCCTTCAAAAATATGATGTCAAAGTACTTGGAACTCAAGTAAATGGAATCAAAAACACGGAAGATAGGCAGCTTTTCAAAAATTCAATGAAAGAAGCAGGCGTTCCTGTACTGAAAAGTAAAACTGTCACAAATTTTGAGGATGCAAAAAAGACTGCTGAAGAATTATCATATCCTGTAATAATCCGAGTTGCATACACTCTTGGTGGTAGAGGCGGTGGAATTGCTCATAATGAAATTGAATTACACGAAATTGTAGAACGTGGTATTAAGGCCAGTCTTGTAGGTCAAGTTCTAGTCGAAGAATACATTGGACATTGGAAGCAAATTGAATATGAGGTTATGCAGGACTATTCAAAAAATAATGTAATAGTATGTAATATGGAAAATGTACTTTCAATGAGGGTTCATACTGGTGATAACATAGTTGTTGCGCCATCTCAGACAATAGATAATCACGAATATCATATGTTAAGATCTGCAGCATTACGAGCAACAAAACACGTTGGAATCGTTGGAGAATGCAATATTCAGTTTGCATTAGACCAAGCTTCCGATAAATATGCTGCAATTGAGATCAATCCCAGACTTTCACGTTCTTCTGCGCTGGCAAGTAAGGCTACTGGATATCCATTGGCATACATGTCTGCAAAGATAGGACTTGGTTATTCATTGCCAGAATTAGTTAACACTATCACAAAAAAGACCACTGCATGTTTTGAACCAGCCTTGGATTACATAGTATGTAAACATCCAAGATGGGATTTTACAAAATTTGAACTTGCCAACAGGAATCTAGGCCCTACTATGAAATCTGTTGGAGAAGTAATGGCAATTGGAAGGAACTTCGAGGAAGTGTTACAAAAATCAATCAGGATGCTTGATATAGGAAGGGATGGTCTTGTCTTAAATCGTCAAAATGGTGAATCATTTGATAATGAACAGATTGAGGAGCATCTACAAACACCTGATGATAATATTTTGTATTATGTTGTAGCCGCACTTCATAAGGGAATATCAATTGATAAAATTTACCAATTATCAGCAATTGATCCATGGTTCTTAAAGAAAATTAATAATATTGTTGAGATAGAAAGGAAACTTAAAGCATCAACACTTGATCACAAACTTTTGTCAGATGCAAAAAAATTTGGATTTTCTGATAAGCAGATTGGCAGAGCCACTAAGAAGGAGGAATTGGAAATAAGAAAAATTCGAAAAGATCTTAATGTTGTACCTGTAGTAAAACAGATTGACACATTAGCGGCGGAATGGCCAGCTCAAACCAACTATCTCTATCTTACGTATGGTGGCACAGAAAATGATATTTCAGTTACGAAGAAAGATAATGGTGTTATTGTTCTTGGTGCTGGTCCTTACCGCATAGGTAGCAGTGTAGAATTTGATTGGGGAACTGTGAATATGGTTTGGGGACTTCAGGATGGTGGTCAAAAAAATGTATCAGTGGTAAATTGTAATCCTGAAACTGTATCAACTGATTATGATATATGTAGCAGGCTTTACTTTGAGGAACTTACACTTGAACGAATTTTAGACATATCAGAATTTGAGCAACCGTCTGGAATTGTTACATCTGTTGGAGGTCAAACAGCAAATAATCTTACACCAAAATTAGCTAATAATGGGATTACACTTGTTGGAACAAGTGCTGACGATGTGGATAGAGCCGAAAATCGCTCAAAGTTTAGCCAAATTTTGGATAGTTTACACATATCTCAACCATCTTGGCAGGCATTTACGAATATCACAGATGCTAAAAACTTTGCATTAGAAGTTGGTTATCCAGTATTGGTAAGACCATCATACGTGCTTAGCGGTGCGGCAATGAAGGTAGTGTGGTCACAGACCGAACTAAAAAAATTTGTTAATGAAGCAGCAGTGGTTTCACCTGATCACCCAATTGTAATTACAAAATTCATGCTTGACGCATTAGAAGTTGATGTGGATGGTGTCTGTGATGGAGAAAATGTGGCAATTGGTGCAATAGTCGAACATATCGATAGTGCTGGCGTCCATTCTGGGGACGCCATGATGTGTATACCACCTTGGCGACTGAGCAACAAGATCATTGAAAATATCACTGATTCTACAAACAGAATTGCTAAAGAATTCAATATCAAAGGACCATTTAATTTACAATTTTTAGTTAAAGACGAACAGGCGTATGTTATAGAGCTGAATATACGTGCATCACGTTCTATGCCATTTGTTTCTAAGTTTACTAAAATGAATATAATTGGTCTGGCAGCACAAGCTATACTTGGTAAGAAAATTTCCAGCATACCTCAGGAGATGTGGGCCAACACTGGCATGCATGGAATCAAAGTTCCGCAGTTTTCTTTCATGCAGCTTGAAGGAGCGGATATTGTATTAGGAGTTGAAATGCAATCAACTGGAGAAGCAGCGTGCTTCGGAAATAGTTTCTATGATGCATTATCAAAAGGGCTCACATCAGTTGGGTATAATCTACCAAAAACTGGTTCAGCATTAGTCACAATAGGTGGTGTAGAAAATCGAGAGAAACTTCTTCATACATCTGCTTTATTAAAAAATTTGGGGTTCAAAATTCTTGCAACAGAGACAACGGCAGAATTTCTATCAGAGAAACTTGGTGATGTCACAGTGGTTCATAAAATAAGCGAGCCAGAAAGGAAACCAAATATTTCTGATTTACTTCATGAGAAAAAAATTGATTTTATTATAAATATTCCTAGTACATCAACCCTAGAAAAATATGTTGGAATGCTTTATGATGAATACCAAATACGAAGAAAGTCATTAGAATTAGGCATTCCAGTTCTTTCAACAATTGAATTAGCTGAATCATTTGTTAAAACATTAGAATGGTTACAAAAAAATGAAACATCAAAAAATTCTTTGCAACCATATAGGGATGGTTAAATCACAGAAGATAGTAACTGTTCATCACCTATTATCATTCCATCAAGTGTCACAATTTTTGCCTTTATTACATCCATTTTTTCAATTATGGGTGAAATTGATTTTTTATAGAATTTTTTTTGTGTTGTGTAGAGATACTTGTTAAATGATGGCAGTATGATCAATTCTAATTCTCCTGATTTAGAAACGAATATTTTTTGTTTCTCACATTTGATTGATGCCCACACTCGTTCACCATTAATGAGTGATTCTTCTTGAAAGAAAACTGGATGAACATGACCCATGACAATTGTATTAACCTGTGAAAAATTTTCTGTCGGCATCGTATGTCCGTGCGTTAAAAGTATATCATCAATAATAATTCCCTTTGAACCAGCAACTGTTATTCCATTTGGTATTAGTTTTTCTATATTTGCATCATGATTTCCTGGAACTAGAGTAGTATCAATTAGTTTATTCATATTTTCAAAAAAAACTGGTACTGTATCCCACTCTGCTTTTGTTATGGATTTGATTCCAGATTTTACATCACCAAGTAGAATTAGTGAGTCAGGTTTAGTTTTGGTTATTAGATGTTCAACATCATTCATAATTTCATTCACAGTCTTGTTTTTTCCTAAGAATACGTTGTTTAATGCCAGTTTACTTTCAAAGCCTAAATGTAAATCTGTGATCACTAAGCTTTTTTCATCACTATCAATTATTAGTGCTGGATATCCAGAGACGATTTTAGTCTGAGCCATTAACAATATAATTATCCAATTTAATTAAATTCTTGTGGATTCACAATTTAAGAAAATAGATTCATTGTTATCTGAAAAGCGTATTAAATTACATACTTTTGAGCCAAGTAATAGGAAGATTTGGACGGTTGTGGGAACAGATAGAGAATATTGGTTTAATCCAGATTTAGGTTTCTGTTCTTGTCCTGGTTATTATTTCAATAACAAATGTTATCATTTAGAATTTTTTACACTTGCTAAAACTAAGAATCAGATAGAATTAATCACATTTTCAGATGACGAATACGAGTCTTTTATCAACAGTTTGATTTCTGAATTATAATTCATAGACGAATTATTTTAATAACAATTTTTTATGCAGATGAAACCTCTTTCTTTAGAATCCTGAAGCCCAAATTTATCTGGAAGAATTGCTACCTTGTATTGCATTTCATCATCATATGGAATATCAAATTGTGTTGTAACGGTAGCAGAACTTCCTGGTAAAAGATCTATTACTGATAATTCTTCTATTATATCTGATCCAGCATATCCTATAAACACTGCATCATATTTTTCCTCATCTACATCATAGAGGTAAAATTGTCCACCAGTAATTCTTACAGTTTCCGTGCCGATATTATGTGCCGTGATTTGAATTTGGAAATAAACGCCTTCAGCTGTTTCACTAGTTGCCAGTCCCTTTGCTGCTTGTGTTTCTGCAAATTCTTTATACTCTTCCGTTTTTTCTAGACTTTCATAGTTTCCAACATGGGTTATATCGAATTTGACGTTACCAACTGTTATTTGATTTCCTGGTTCTCCGGTTATTGTGACCGTTTGAGTATCTAAAAATAAATACATTGAAACACAAATGGAACCAATAACTATTCCTAACATGATGAATGTCCCTATACCTGCCATCTTCTACATTTTGATTGATTATGATTCTTTAAAGTTATTTCTTGAAAAGTATGTACATTCTTACTCCTATAACAGAGGCTATTAGACCAACCATACATGCTGCTAGTAATACCATACCAATAGGGTCACCACTTGTATGAAACATTGTTAATTGGATCCACTTTTTCTCCTTTTACGAAGAAGTTGAGTAATAACAGCCAATGCGATAACCGCAGCAATCCCCAGACCATAAGGCCAGAATGATGGTTCTGCCATATTGATACTACAACATACTATCTTTTGAGTCTAGTAAAAGGTAACTCTACTATAGAAATTAAAAATATCGAAAAACAATCACTTGGTCCAGGTGATATACTAGTTCAAATGCGTGCTTGCGGAATTTGTGGGTCTGACGTTGAAAAAGTATTTGGAAAATATGGGCAACCATCAATGAGACTTGGGCATGAACCGGCGGGAATAATAACACAAGTTGGAACAGAAGTTTCAGACTTTAATGTTGGTGATCGTGTATTTACACACCATCATGTTGCATGTTATTCGGATGATTGCCATGAATGTAGTCATGGTAATGAAACAATGTGTAAAAAATACTATGAATCAAATCTTGAACCGTGTGGACTTGCTGATGAATATCTCGTACCGGAATGGAACATAAAACATGGTGGTGTAATAAAAATTCCTGACGATATGTCATTCGAAGAGGCTGCAATGATTGAACCACTTGCATGTTGTATTAGAGCCTGGAATAAGGTTACATACAAAAATAATGATAGTGCTGCCATACTTGGTATTGGACCAACTGGAATAATGCATGCAATGCTTGCAAAATTATATGGATTTGGTAAGATATTTTGTTTAGATTTGAACGAATTTAGATTAGATTTTGCAAAAAAATTTGAAGTCATAACAATCAATTCGGGGAACGCTAATGCATTGGAACAAATAAAATCTGAAACTACAAATCAAGGAGTTGATGTCGCCATCGTAGCCACCAGTAGCTTGAATGCATTAAAGGATGCAATTAGTTTAGTTAGAAAAGGTGGAACAATTGTTATGTTTGGTGTGCCAAGTAAGGGTGCAAATATCGAACTTGATATGAGTGAAGTATACTCAAAGGGCCTTACCATCGTTAATTCTTATGCAGCATCTGATTTTGACACTAAGGATGCAGTTGATAAGATATCAAATAAACAAATTAACGTGTCCCAGTTAATTACGCATAAATACAATTTAGAGGAGTGCCAACAGGCGTTTGCGCATGCTAAATCAGGTGATAATGCTATGAAAATAATCATTAGTAATTGAGAAAGGCTTAAGAAGGCAAATTGTTTTTTGTGAAATCGAAGTAAAATGGATTGGGGA
>LUME01000187.1_pt1 | contig 60829 bp, 55 predicted proteins | sample 729951 | NCBI WGS metagenome assembly LUME01 (sample SAMN03860271, study PRJNA289734) | marine metagenome | biome: seawater column; feature: ocean; material: water; isolation source: Red Sea water column Station 34 - depth 200m | place: Saudi Arabia: Red Sea | collected 2011-10-15 | depth 200 m | reverse complement strand
TTATTTCCAGCTCTTTGTTCAGATAGGCCAGCTCTCTCAACCGCTCAGAGATTATATCATAGTCCCAGGCGATGTCGGTAAAGATTTCATCGTCCGGATAAAAAGTCACTTTTGTCCCCGTCTTCTTCGCCTTCCCCGAAGCCTTCAGTTTCGAGACTGTTGCTCCTCGCTCGTAGCGCTGGTGGTGTACTTTTCCGTCGCGCCTCACCTCTGCTTCCAACCATTTCGAGAGGGCGTTCACCACAGAAACACCAACACCGTGAAGTCCGCCAGACACTTTGTAAGTCCCCTTGTCAAACTTTCCTCCGGCGTGGAGTACCGTCATCACCACCTCGAGGGCCGGCTTGTTCTCCTCTTTATGAATGTCGACAGGAATGCCTCGGCCGTTGTCTTCAACCGACACAGAATTGTCGGCGTTGACGGTAACCTTAATTTTTGTACAGTGACCGGCGAGCGCCTCGTCAACACTGTTGTCAACCACTTCGTTTACAAGGTGGTGAAGTCCTCGTTTGCCCACATCGCCGATATACATGGCCGGCCGTTTCCGAACCGCGTCGAGCCCCTTAAGGATTGTAATTTTTTCCGCGCTGTACTCTTTTGACTTTTTTGTCATTTTCAGATTATCCGCATGTCCTTTATCAGGTTTTCTCCGAGCGCGGTGTTGAGCTTATCCACGATCTCTTTCTTCTTCAACGCCAGCTCATTTCTCCAGACCGGCGTGGACGCTTTCACAACAATTGTTCCACAATTAACCTCTTCCGCCGAACAGTTTTTCGCCACCGTGTCTCCCACCACTTCTTCCCAGACAAACAGCGCTCTGTTCTGTCGCACAGCGCGGTCTATGCCGCTCTGCTTCATCGCTGTGTTGAGTGCTGTGCTTAGCTCCTGCACCTATATACTATCTCCCGCTGCTCTTGTTAGTACCGATCTCCGCAGTCGGCGAAATTTTCGCAATTCAGTTAATGGCCGCCTGTCCGCATCGGCATGAGAAGCATGGTCATCTCCTCGTTCTCCTGCTGCTTTTCCGGACCAATGAGCGTGGCGGACGTCGGCGTGTTAAGCCGAACCACCGCTTTCGCTCCGTCAAGGTGGGACAACATGTCCACAACATAGTTGGCGTTGAACCCCACAGAGAGATCGTCTGCCTCGTAATCGATTTCAAATTTTTCTTCTGCGCTTGATGCATTTTCAGGATCTTCTGTTCTAACCACCGCCCCGCTCTTTGATATTTCCAGCTCCACCTGTTTCGTGGACCGGTTTGAGAAAATGGCAACACGCCTTACCGACGCCAACATCTCCTCCCTGTCTGCCGTCAAAATCTTATTATTATCTTTAGGGAGTACTGTCTTGTAATCGGGATATCGCTCATCAATCACCCTGGAAAAGAGGGTCGTCCCTGTAAAAGAGATTGTTACGTGGTTATCCCCAACCCAGAGCACAATGTCATCGCTGTTGTCCAAGTAAGGGACCAAAAGATTAAGAAATTTTTTCGGAACTATGACGCTCCCTTCGTAGCCAGTGGAAGAAAAATCTGTTCTGGAACAGAAGGAAAGTCTGTGGCCATCGGTTGCCACGGCAGAAATCCTGTCCGTCCTCACTTCAAGGAGTGCTCCCATAAGGGCCGGCTTCAGTTCATCGGCGCTCAGCGCAAACGATGTTTTTTCTATAAGCCTCTTCAGTGTGCCCGAAGAGATACCGATTTCTTTTTTGTTATCCACTTCGGGCATGGCAGGAAAATCGCTGGGCGAGGCGCCGGCAATGTCATAATTGCCGAAGGAAGTTTTCATGGCCACTCTGTGATTATCGTTCGCCTCTATGACAATATCCGTTTCGGGCAGTGCATTTGTTATATCCATGAGAGTTCTGTGAGGAACGGCCACTCCCCCCTCCGCCGACACGGTCGCATCGGCCTGCGTGACGATGGTTATTTCAAGATCCGTGGTGCGCATCTCGAGACCGTTGTCCCGAGCCGAAAACAGGACACTGCTTAAGATGGGTATGGTTGACCTTGTAGGGGTCGCTTTTGCAAGATGCTGCAATGCCGACTGCAGTGAGTTTCTTGATATGCAAACCTTCATAAAAGTCGGTCTATGGGTGGTCTGGAAGCGGTACCATGAAGCGAAATCCTGATTTTAGATTACCCATATTTTCACTCTCGGACAACATGTTTTTGGGGTTATCGGTGAAGAAAAGCACCCTTAAAAATCAACTGCGTAATTTTTAAGAAAAAAGATTATAGTTATAATGGGTGTGCAGCAGATAAGTGCGGCGACGGTTACCCCGTCCATCCCTGTTAACTTAGGGCGCGGTGACGCTCCGCCTCATGGAAGGGTTTATGTGTATAACATGTGCGACAAAGAGAGAACAGGGGCTGTTCCGCCTCTCGTTGTCCCGACATCGGAGGTTATACACATGTGTGGAAGGTTGCAGTGAGGGGACAGCCCGAGGGAGTCAACGGTTATTCAGAAAGTTTTCCACATAAATTGTAGACGAAGCATTCTTCAGCCAGTCCTTGAAACGCTTCGCTTTTTTCCTGGCGACGGCAAGACCTTCTATTTCAGCCCAGTGAGTATCTAAAGTAGGAAGCCCCCCCTCTCTCACCTCGTGGACATAAAGAAGATGAAAGCCGTCATCGGTGGTTATGGGGGGAGAACATGACCCGACCTCGATAGCGGGGAGAACCTTCGCTACGGCCTCTACTGGAAAGCGGTCTGAATCTACCCAGCCGAGGCGGCCTCCGGACTCACCGGTGCTCGCATCATCGGAGTGCCGTTCCGCCATAGCCGAAAACTGCTCGTTGGTCTCGATGCTGTCACGTATAGAAAGAGCAAAGGCGTAAATGCTGTCTTCGTCGGCCGGGCTCACCTTTGGTGTCACGAGAATGTGTCGGGCGTTGATCTTGTCACCGAGGATCTCGACAGCCTCGATGATGTGATAACCGAATTCCGTTTCAACAACCTCACTCACCTCTCCGGAGCTCAGAGTGTACGCCACCTGCTCGAAAGCTGGAACGAGCGTTCCTCGGTTCACAAAACCGAGTTCACCACCACGCCTTGCCGAGCCGGGATCTTCTGAATACAGCTCTGCCAGGCTGGCGAAATCGGCTCCGCCCACGATCTCATTTCTCAATGAGTCGAGCAAGGAAAGAGCCCTGTTTCTGCTTTTTCCACCAGGACGGGCCTTGAAGAAAATGTGACTTGTGTTATAGACCGTGGGAACCGCCTTTAGACTGTCCCGATATTGGTTGTAAAACGCAAAGACCTCACCTCTCGTAACAACAACATCACCGAACAGCTGACCTTGATACCGCTCGGCGATGAGCTGTTCTTTCATGTCCGGCCACCATTCACGGCGAAGTTCGCTAATTCTTTTTCCAACGATTGATTCAAGCCTCTCTTCCGACCCAGCCTGACCTACCGACTGTGCTATGTATTGTTCAACAGCCTGATCTACCTCCCTGTCCTCTACTTCGATGCTCTCAACCTCAGCGATTTCAAGTATCAGCTTTTGGTTTATGAGCGACTCTAGGACACGGGCCTGAATCTGTTCAAGCTTGTCAGCGTCGAAACGGGGATCGAGGCGCTGCTCCATGGCGGTCATTTGTACAATTTGTGCAACATCACTCTTGAGGATAACATGCTCACCAACAATGGCAGCGATTCCGTCAATAAGGTTTTGTGCCGAGAGAAACAGGGAAAGAGTGAGGATCGGCGCCACCACCCGCCAAGAAACTTTTTTCAAGCGCACCCCCTCATTTTCCGTCCGCGTCCAGACCAGGGTAGGCTCGACTCAGGCTATCCATCAGGTGACTGTAAAGCGCCCCTCGCTTTGTCCTGTAAATGTTTTGACTGATCTCGTCATAAACCTCATCGAGCCCCCTGAAAGAGTTCTTGGGGAAAAACTCTAACACCTCGATCACATGAAACCCAAACTGGGTGCCGATGGGACCGAGAACACCACGGGGCGGCGAGTCGCCGAAAAGGAGTGCATCAAGAGGCGTCGGCATATCGCCCGGGGAAACAGTGGACGGAACAACAGCATGTTCTTCCAGTAGGGAAGAGCGAACGGCAGCATCATATTGCAGGAGAGCTACCTTTACGGATGTCGCTTTATCAACGTCGGCAAGAAGGAAATGCAGCACGCGAACCTGGTTGCCTCTCCGCTGGTAAGCGGGGCGGTTAGTGACATAGTGATCACGTATTTCGTCCATCGTTACCGAAACTCGCGAGGACATGTAGTGTTCCAGAAAAAGATTGCCGAGGAGCGCCTCCCTGTACTGAAGAACAAGCACCTCCATTTCACTTTCCAGACGAAGGCCGTTCGCCGACGCCGCACGGTAGAGCAGGTTCTGTGCGACAGGACTGGAGGTGAGGCTTACAGAGGAATCAACAGCCACTGCACCACCCTGACTTTCTACACGATTTTTTTCTCCACCCGAACCGTCGACACAGCCGAGCACCGCGCCAAGAAACAGAGAGAGAACCGGACGACAACCTGATCGACACCATTTCATCTTTCGAAATTACTGGGGGGAGAGACGGGATTCAAACGTGTATTGAATGGCCTGAAGAGCTTCAGTGGTAGAGCTGGAGTCTAAGGTCAGCCCACTCTTCCCGTTAGGCTTGTTCACAACGGTGAAGGAGGGTCCGCCCGATGAAGAGTCGCCGAGCATAGTATGAACAGAATCAACAGTGTTGCCGCCAGAAGAGAGCCAGATAGTCGCGCCGCTTTGTGAAACTTCGACAGAGTCGACAGGCAGGGAGGTGGCAGCGAGGCGGATACGCTTAGCCGAGAGAAGATTGGAAACCTCATTGGGTTCCGGGCCAAAGCGGTCGCGTAGCTCCTGCTCCAAGGCGGAAACATCGTCGGAAGCTTCAGCGGCCGCCAGCATCCGATAGAAATAGAGGCGGTCATCCTGCTCTTGGACGTAAGATTCGGGAATGAGGGCGTCCCCGTCAACCGAAAGTGCAACTTTAGACGGAGAAGGGACGCTTAAGTTGTCGTCGCCTGAAAGACGCTCTTGCGCCGCCTCCCTCACGATCTTGCAAAAGAGGTGATAACCGACAGAAGCGAGGTGGCCGCTCTGCTCAACGCCAAACAGATTTCCGCCCCCTCGGATCTCCAAATCTCTCAACGCAACATCATAACCGGAGCCGAGCTCTGTATTATACTGAATGGTTCTGAGCCGTTCATGCGCCTCCTGGCTCAGATCACCCCCAGGCAGGAGGAGATGACAGTAGGCTTGTTGCGTCGACCGCCCGACACGCCCGCGCATCTGGTACAACTGTGCCAGCCCGTAACGGTGAGCATTATTGATCAGAATAGTATTGACATTCTGAAGATCGATCCCTGCTTCTATGATTGTTGTGGATACGAGCATATCGAGATCGCCGTCAACCATCCGCAACATCACCCGCTCAAGATCGTCAGGAGCCATCCTTCCGTGAGCCGACTCAATTCGAAGTTGGGGTAAAAGTTTCTTTAGGCGTCGGACAATACGACCCATTTCAGAAATCTTGCTATGTACAAATAAAATCTGTCCTCCGCGGCCCACTTCGTACTCAACAGCGCTCTTGATCTGTTGAGGATCAAACAACTCTATGGAAGTAATAACAGGGAGGCGGCCCCTTGGGGGCGTTCTGATGGTTGAAATGTCCCGAATCCCGACAAGAGAAAACTGAAGGGTTCGAGGAATGGGGGTGGCACTCATGCTCAAGAGATCAACAGAAGAACGAAAAGCGCGGAGAAGCTCTTTCTGTTTAGCTCCAAAGCGGTGCTCTTCATCAATAATGACAAGGCCGAGATTGGGGACAGAGATCTTTTTCGCAAGGAGACGCTGGGTACCAACGACGACATCGACCGTTCGAGCGGCCAGGGCAAGGACGACTTTTTTTGCATCGCCGGGTGGTGTGAAGCGGGAATAGTGCCGAACATCGACACCAAGAGGCGCAAGGCGTGAAGAAAAGCCGTTAAAAAGCTGATTTGCGAGAATTGTGGTTGGGGCTATAAGAAGGACCTGTTTTCCGTCGTTGACGGCCTTAAGAGCGGCACGAAGCGCAACCTCTGTTTTCCCAAAACCGACATCCCCACAGATAAGCCTGTCCATAGGCCGGTCGCTTTCCATGTCTCGTCGGACGGCCTCTAGGCAGTCAAGCTGATCACGCGTCTCCACATATGGGAAAGTTTCCGACAGCTTCGACATTGATTCTCCGTCGGGAGAAAAAGAAAAACCTTCTGCACTTCCCCGCTGACCATAGAGCTTTAGAAACTGATCTACAACTTCGCCGGCTGAGCGCCTCGCTTTCTGTTTCGCTCGAACCCACCTCGACGATCGAAGGTCAGTTAAAGGGTCCGCCGCATTCGATCCAACATAAGGAGTTACGGCGCTGAGCCGGTCTAGTGGAACATGAACAAGGTCGCCGTGTTTGAACTCGAGAGCCACACATTCGCGAAGCCCGCCATTTTGAGTCACAGTGGAGAGACCGCGATAAAGACCGACGCCAAGGTCCTCATGGACGACAGGTCCACCCCAAGGGAGATCGGAAAGGGGGACGATGTCCTGGTCTCGATCCACCGGGGAAACGGAGGAAGGTGGCGGAACCTTTGGGAGATCGAACAGGCAGTCGAGAGAGACCCACAAAAGACCGAGCGGAGCCGAGGAAAAGGCCCCAGCAAAAGGTGAATGACAGAGAGAAAAGCCGTCCAGGGCAGCCGTGCGGTCAACGCGTGGTGCGTAAACCTCAGGACAGAAGACTACCCGGTTAGAAACCTTTTTTTGCGACAACTGTGATTTGAGTTGCTCAAAAGCGGCGTGGTTCTCAACGAAGTTTTGGTGAGCAACACAACCGAAATCGATGGTCGCCTCGGGAGCGTCAAAAGCTGGTCGGACATCAAAAATATAAGGTGGGCCAGCGGGCTCAATAATAGAAAAAGAAAAACCAGAACAGGAAGCGCCGGCATCCGCTTTGGAACCAAAACCCAGAGACACTGGGGAGCCGTAACAGAAAACGTCAACAATTGCGCCACGGACAGAAAATGTTCCGGGTGAATCGACACGGCGGACGGGGACGAAACCCCACCCGCTGAGGGTAGTGACAAGACCATCTCTTGAACCCATCGCTGACGGAGACACAGGATCAACCTCATCACGAGACAGGGACGACGCAACGTGTGGCAACTGTTCCGGATGAATAAGAAGAAACGCCCCAACGCCGCGGTGAAAAAGGTGCATCATATGCAGATCAGCCCCCGTTAAATCACCATCAGCAGATTCATGAGAAAGGTGATACACGGAAGAGGGGCTCAGGCTAGATAACAATTCAAACAGTGATGTCCGGAGAGTGAAGTCTTCAACAATAAGAACATAACTAGTTGTTTTAGAACGAGATAGAACGAGAATCAAGTATGGAAGCAAGGACATGTGAACACCCGAAAAAGCTAAGGCCTTGTCAATAGGACACCCTCGAAAAGAACAAAGCATATTCTCCACGCTGGTGAGCAACGTTTCCAGTGGAACAGGAGATGTTTCACGTGAAACAGTTGTCACGGTGAAGCAAGAAAAACGGAGAGAGCGGCGACATCGGCGGGAGACACACCAGAAATTCGGGACGCTTGACCGAGCGTCTGGGGCCGAACCAGGGAAAGCTTTTCTCTTGCCTCAAGAGAGAGGGCGCCGCAATTATTGTACTCAAAGGAAGCGGGAATTTGGGCTTGCTCATTCTTGACCAACCGCTCAACAAGGGCGCTCTGGCGGGAGATGTACCCCTCGTATTTGATAGCCGTTTCTGCCTCATCGAGAAGGTCAGCACGCTGTTCTTTTGAAAACGTGCCCCAATCAAGAGAAAAAAGATTGGTCTTTAGAAGGTCAGAAAGAGAAACTTTTGGCCGCCGGAGGACCTCTGTGATAGATGTTTTCGTGGGCGTCTCTGGCTCACCAAGGTGGCGAAGGAACTGATTAATTTTCTGAAGATTTGGACGCGTGCGGCGGGCCTCTTCAACAAATGAGCTGAGACCTGAATGCTTTTCCAGAACAGCGCCATGAGCGTTGTCGTCAACAAGGCCAACAGAGTGGCCGACGGATGAGAGCCGAAGGTCGGCATTGGTGTGACGCAAAAGAAGGCGGTGCTCGGCGTGGGCTGTAAACATTCTGTACGGCTCTAAGGTTTCTTTTGTCACAAGATCGTCAATAAGAACACCGATGTAGGCCTGATCACGACGAAGAACCAAAGGAGGTTTATCCAGAGCTGAATGTGCGGCGTTGACTCCAGCGAGGAGCCCTTGAGCTGCGGCCTCTTCGTAGCCGGACGTCCCGTTAAGCTGTCCAGCGAGGAATAGACCATCAATATCTTTGGTTTCGAGGGAGGACTTAAGTTGAGACGGGAGAAAAAAGTCATATTCAATGGCGTACCCGGGACGGTAGAAAGCGACATTTTCGAGGCCGGGACTGGTTTTGAGGGCTTTAAGTTGAACAGCCTCAGGGAGGCTTGTTGAAAAACCGTTGGTGTAAATCTGGCTTGATCCGGCCCATTCCGGCTCAAGGAAAAGGTGGTGGCTATCACGATCAGCGAAGCGGACAACCTTATCCTCAATAGAAGGACAATAGCGAGGGCCGGTGCCTGAAATTTCGCCGGAGTACATCGGCGATTCGGAGAGGTGCTGGCCAATAATCTCATGTGTTAAAGAATTTGTTTTCACAGTGTGGCACGGGACATTCGGAGGATTAAAATGTGTGGTCCTAAAAGAAAACGGTCGGGGATCCTGATCGCCGGAGACGGGACGGACCTTGTTCCAGGAAATGGAATCTCTTCTCAAGCGAGGAGGGGTGCCCGTTTTCAGACGACCGGCGGTGAAACCGAGGGAAATTAACGATTCTGTTATACCATCAGAAGCCTCCTCCCCCATCCGGCCGGCAGAAATCTTTCGCCGCCCCACATGAATTAGCCCGTTTAGAAAAGTGCCACAAGTAAGAACTGCCGATCGACATTCAATAAACTGATCACCATCAATAGTAATTCCCGCCATTCTTGGCCCCACACATTGAACCTCACGTGCTTCTGCCTCTATGATTGTCAATCTCTCCTGAGCGTGAACAGTGGCCACAACAAGCCGCTCATACAATTTTTTGTCTACCTGTGCTCGGGGCGACCAGACAGCCTTCCCTTTTGAGCGATTGAGCATCTTAAACTGAATTCCAGCCCGGTCCGTGAGAAGGCCCATTTCACCACCCAACGCATCAACTTCTCGAACCAAATGACCCTTCGCAAGACCACCTACAGCGGGGTTGCAGGACATCCGCCCCAGAGCGGATTTATCTAGGGTAACAAGAACCGTCTTCAGGCCAAGGCGAGCAGCGGCGAGGGACGCTTCGACGCCTGCATGCCCACCACCTACTACAACGACATCAAATTTCATAACAGCGCAACCGTTTCACGTGAAACACTACTTTCCAATACAGAACTTAGAGAAAATATTGTCCAGAATATCATCGGCGGTGGTGACGCCGAGAAGTTCATCGAGAGCCGAGACAGCGATGCGCAGGTCAGAGGCCAGAGCATCGGTGGACGCCCCACCGTCCAGCTCCTTCTTAGTAATCTCAAGAGAAGAACGAACGCGCCGAAGAGCATCGTTGTGACGGCCGCTTGTTATAATGATTTCTTCCGAAATGACGGAGGACCGGACGAGCCTGGTGTGTATAGTCTCAAGAAGAAGAGTTATTCCGTCGCCGGTAAGAGCGGAAGTGAAAAGGTGTTCATCCACCGCCACACGATCACGCCCATTTGTAAGAAGATCACACTTGTTTAAAACATGTATAACAGGAAGGCTGCTTGATTTTGGTAAGTAGTCTGAGTTAGGCGGGGATGGGGCGACAGCGTCTGTCGCCGCCTCAGAGACGTAGACGAGGAGGTCGGCCTTATTCATATACTCACGAGAAAAATGAACCCCCTTTTGTTCAACGGCATCTGCTGCATCCCGAAGGCCAGCCGTATCAACAAAGCGAACAGGAAAGCCTTTTATAAGAAAAGGGACCTCCACAGCATCCCGGGTGGTACCGGGGATGTTTGACACAATGGTCCGCTCTTCGGAAAGAATGGAGTTCAGAAGGCTCGACTTGCCGACATTTGGTTCTCCTACAAATACAACAACAGCGCCACCGGTGAGCATCTTACCGGTGCTGTATGTGGAGAGAAGACTGTCAACTCTAGAGAGAACATTGGACACCAAGGAAACTTTTTCAGAGGTAGGGAGAGGTGTTATTTCGTCTTCGGTGAAATCCAGCTCAGCTTCAAGAGTAATAACCAAATCCATAAGGATCGACCTTAGTTCATTAACGATGGTGGAGAATCGGCCAGATAAGATTCGATAGTTAGCCGCTTTACTAATTGAAGAGTTGGCCACAATGAGCGCTGCCACTGCTTCGGCCTGCAGTAGATCCATCTTTCCGTTCAGAAAGGCCCGTTTTGTGAACTCCCCCGGGCCGGCTGGTTCACAACCGAGAGCAAAACAGGCGTCTAGTATCTGCCTGCTTATGATATTTCCCCCATGGCAGGACACCTCAATAACATCCTCTCCAGTATAAGAATCAGGCGAGGGAAAGTATGTTATCACACCCGAATCTATCTCCTCACCGCGGGGGGAAATAATTGGCGTATATAAGGCGTACCTAGGCTTGAGGATTCTTTTGGGGTTTGCGGAAATGCTTTGGCCAACGGTATGAGCTTTCGGTCCGCTTATCCTGATTACCGACAGGCCGCCAACACCGGGGGGTGTGGCAATTGACGCTATAGTGGGGTGGGAATTGTAGTCAACGACTGAAAGCGCGGTCATATTGGGGCTACAACATGAGACTCTTTCGGGTGGACAAAATACTTTTGCTGAATAATGGTGAGAACGTTGAAGAGTGTATAGTATAGATTCAATCCTGACGGAAATTGATTAAAAAGAATTATAAAAAACACAGACATGAACTGTGTCATCATCTTCTGCTGCGGATTGGCCTGAGAGGTAGTCATTTTTTGTTGGACGAACATGGAAACACCCATCAGCAGCGGGAGAAGGCTGATCTGATCACCATAGAGAGGAATTGAAAATGGGAGGGGGATCAAGGCATCAGGCTGGGAGAGATCACCGATCCACAAAACGAAAGGGGCGCCACGAAGTTCGATCGTTGAACGAAAGACGATGAAGAGGGCGAACAAAAGGGGCATCTGGAGAAGCATCGGAAGGCATCCACCAAGAGGGTTCACGCCCCTCTCCTTGTAAAGCTTCATGGTTGCCTGATTCAGCTTTTGGGGATCACTCTTATATTTGTCCCGCAGTCCCATCACCTCCGGCTGAAGTACCTGCATCTCTTTCATGGACTGGTAACTTTTCTTGGTGAGCGGATAGACGAGGAGCTTAACGATCACGGAGAAAATGATAAGGACAATCCCGTAATTGGGTATGATCTCGTGGAGGCCGACAAGTGAAAAGAGAACGGCCCTGCTGATAAACCGTATCGGTGCAATTCCAAGGCTCATGGTGTTTTCGAGCCCAACGCCCAAAGCTTTTAGTTCATCATACTGGAGGGGGCCAACATAGACCACCGCTTGGGCTGGAGCGGAGGAAGAAAAGCCAACTGCCATATCGTAAAGAGGCGCCTTACCGTTTCCGTTAAGATCGGGAGATACGTTTTCTTCCGCGCTGATTTCACCATAATTGCTGTTGGAGAGGGGAACAATTGCAGCTGTAAAGTACTTTGATCTCACCGCCGCCCAATCTGTCCTGCCAGTGGACGAGACAGTGTTGCCGCTCTTGCCGCCATGTTTGGTAACCTCTTGGCCCTGGGAGAGGTTGGCCGAGAAAAAGGACGCTTCGTCGCTTTTGTTCGGCTCCGTCGAGGGGATGCCGCCGTTCCAGATAAGGGTGAACCGATCTTGAGAAACAACATCACTACTGATGCTTTGGAGGTCGGCGTTGACAGTGATGGTATAATTGTCCGGATAGAAAGTCAGCGATTTGTTGATTGTGCGGTCGCCGAGCGAAGAAGAAAACCGGAGAGACAGATTGTCGTCAAGGCGGATTGTGTCACCATCGCTGTAGTATCCGGAAAGAGACCACGGCTGATCAAGAACGACAGGCTCACCGGATATGCCCCTAAACGCCAGCAACAAATTATTCCCATTCATTTCGGGGACAATAAGATTGACCGCACCTGAATCGTTAAAGGGGTACTGTTTCAAAAGAAACGAGAGAAGAGAGCCCCCTCCTCGAGAAGAGACGCCGGCGGTGTAAAGAGGGGAGTCAAGATAAAGAACAACCTCTTCCGCGTCTGACACAGACAGCTCTTCAACAACATCTGATGAAGGTGACACGTCGTAAGCAGCAGCAGGCTCCTTTAGCTGAGGTGTGGGCGCGAGTTGACGTTCTTGCTGATCTTGGCTCTGTTCCGGCGGCGGTGGTGGCGCGAGCCCAATAAACTCGTAGTAGTACGGCATCGCCATAAGAATCAGTGCGATGAGAAAGAATGCGCCTACAGTTTTTCTATCCATCAATCGGGAACAGGATCATGTCCGGAGCCGCCCCACGGGTGACACTTTAGAATACGTGCCACAGTAAGCGACAGAGCCCTGCCCGGAGGGTGGTTCTGAAGAGCCTCCAGCGCATAGTGAGAACAGGAGGGGAGAAACCGACAGCTCGAAGGGAAGAAAGGCGAGACGGAAAACCGGTAGAAACGGACAAAAAGAATAAGGATTTTCGCAACCACAAATGAGAGCCCTTGAAGGGCGCGAGATCCGGTTGTGCGTAGGGGCGCAGGAATAGAAGCCCGTTGCGTGACGATCATCATGTAAGCGAGAGAATCAGGCGTGGAAAGCTAGGCCGAGATCGCTTTTCTCCCCTTACTCCGTCTTCGGCGAAGTACTCGCCGACCGCCGGGCGAAGAGGATCGGGCACGAAAGCCGTGCTTGTTCTTCCGTTTGCGTTTACTCGGTTGATAGGTCCGTTTCATAAGTCACCGTTTTACAGCCCACGAAATTAAGAAAAGGAGAAGATCACACCAACGATTCGTTAAAAGAGACAATTGTGTATTTGTTTCGTGAAAAAGGTGAAGATTGCGCTTGATATCAGACGAGAAAATGCGATAAATTCAAAACCCCCGAACGGTGTGGACAAATTGTGGATAAAAATGTTTTGACAGCATCTGACCTCTGGACTGAATTGTCCGAAAGTGTCAGGTCTGCGGTAAGCGAACAGACCTTCGCCACGTGGTTTGAACCGATTCATCCCGTGGGGTTAGATGACAGCGCGCTGACGTTGGAGGTTCCGAGCAAGTTCTATTACGAGTGGATCGATAAACACTATCGCAAGATGCTCCTTTCAAAGACAAAGGCGGTAACAGGGAAGGAGATTAAGATTCGTTACAGTGTTGTGATCGGTGAACCGGAGGAGAACGGTTCAGTTCCGACCGCCATGGAGACGGCCACAGGCCGAGCGTCGACCGACCCCTTCTACGACAGCGGAAGCCGACTGAATAAACGGTACACATTCTCAAGTTTTGTTGAAGGATCCAACAACCAGCTCGCCAAGGCGGCGAGTGTCTCGGTGGCGGACTCCCCCGGACAAACATCGTTCAACCCTCTGGTTGTATACGGGGGCGTTGGGTTGGGGAAAACACACCTTCTTCAGGCGATAGGCAACAAGGTGATGCTTCACACACCTCCGCCGAGGGTGCATTATACCACAAGCGAGAAGTTCACACTCGACTTTATAACGGCCATTCAAAACAACAACAGCTCCTCCTTTTCCGAGAGATATAGAAATGTGGATGTATTGCTTGTGGACGATATCCAGTTCCTCCAAAAGAAAGAACAGACACAAGAGCAGTTTTTTCACACATTCAACGATTTGTATCAGCGGGGGAAGCAGGTGATCCTCACCACAGACAGGCACCCGAGCGAGCTCTACGGCCTTAAGGACCGACTGTTGTCCCGCTTTCAATCCGGGCTGATTGTTGACATACAGGCGCCGAACCTTGAAACACGGATTGCGATCCTGCAAAAGAAAGCTGAGGATGACGACCTCGAAATCCCTTATGAAATCACCGAGCTGATTGCGACCAACGTCCGGGGAAACATTCGGGAGATGGAGGGGGCACTCATCAAGCTCCTCGCCTATTCTTCTCTGTCCCATTCGGATATCACCATGCAGCTGGCAAAGCGGGCCCTGAGGGAAACACTGGGCAGGTCGGGTACAAAGACAGTTTCGATTGATGACGTAATTCAAAGTGTGAGCGAAACATTGGATGTGCCGGAGAAGAAACTGATCGGAAGAGGGAGGAAGATGGAAGTTGCCACAGCGCGGCAGGTGGCCATGTACCTGTCCCGAGAAATTGTGGGCGCCTCGTTGGAAAATATCGGCCTTCATTTTGGAGGGAGGGATCACACAACAGTTATTCACGCCTGTCGCGCCGTAAAGGGGAAGATGGGAGAAAGAGCTGACTTCCGGAGGCAGGTGGACGGTATTCGCTCCCAGCTCGAATTCTGACAGCTCCAGCTTTTCTGATTCTTCCGGCACCCCTATATTTGTACGCTGTTTGTACTCATGTTCTTAACCAAAAGGCAAAAGGAAATTTTTGACTATCTTCGGGGTTATATCTCCAGGCACGGCTACGCCCCCACGTTTGATGAGATAGCCGCCAGCTTCGGTTTTACATCGAAGGGGACGGTCTACAAACATATTCGGGCACTGAAAGAGAAAGGGGCGATACGCCACGAGTGGAACAGGGCCCGCTCCATAGAAGTTCGCCCTGTGGAATCTTCGCCAAACAGCTTGGAGATTCTCGGGACAGTGGCGGCCGGAAAGCCCATCGAAGCTATTTCCGATCCTGACGGCATCGACGTTCCTGCGACGTTCCTGAGGCGGGGAAAACACTATGTACTAAAGGTGTCGGGAGATTCCATGATTGAAGAGCACATTCAGGATGGGGACTATGTTGTGGTGCAGGAAAAGGTGGAGGCATCCGACGGGCAGACGGTTGTGGCGCTGGTGGACGATCAGGAAGCGACCATCAAGAAAATGTACCGCCGCAACGGAAAGATCGAACTTCGGCCTGCTAACGAAAAACTTGAAACAATGATGTATAATGCAGACCGGATTCGAATTCAAGGGGTAGTGGTGGGCGTGATGCGGAAATATAATGGTGAGCTTTCATGATTAAAACAGGAGCCCGGCTGGAAGAACTGACGCTAATTGACCACAACGGGAATGATGCGCACCTTAACAGCAACAGGCGAAAAGTGCTGTTCTGTTACCCTAGGGCAAGCACGCCGGGGTGAACCATCGAAGCGACTGAGTTTCAGTCGTTGATGGGGCGGTTTGAAAAAGGAGAGGTTGAGGTTTACGGACTGTCGACAGATTCACCGAAGGCGTTGAAGAAATTTGTGGACAAATGCCACTTTACATATACGCTCCTGAGTGATGAAAATCACGAGACACTGAAAAAGCTGGGCGTCTGGGTAAAGAAGAAACTGTACGGAAAAGAGTATAACGGCGTGGCGAGAAGTACGGTTATCCTGGACGCCGACAACACGGTAACACACGTCTTTCCCGAAGCATCCGTCAAAGGGCACGCCGCCGAAGTGGCCGAAGCGCTCGGTATTTGACATATGAAACTGAGCCGTTCAAACGCCCTTCTCTTTGTTATAGATGTGCAGGAGAAAATCTTCTCCGTGATGCACGAACAGGAAAAAACTAAGCGCAATATATTCCGAGCAATTGAAGGTGCGNCCACATTGCCGGATGTGGCGGCGAAAATGAACGGTCAGCAGCCGCTTCAAAAGATGTCGTTCAGCTGTCTCGGCGATGAGCAGATACGCGAGCAGCTAAAAGAGCACGACAGGAACCAGATACTCGTCTGCGGAATTGAGACTCATGTGTGTGTTTATCAAACAGTCCAAGACCTGCTGACGGACGGTTTCGAAGTTCACGTTATAACCGACTGTGTTATGTCCCGACACGAACCGAACCATAAGCTTGGCCTGCAAAAAATGGCAGACATGGGAGCGCAACGGACATCCGTGGAGATGGCGCTCTTTGAGCTGCTGGGCTTGGCCGAGGGCGAACAGTTCAAGGCTGTTGCCCGGATTATAAAATAGATTTTACCTTTCCGGTCCTGCTTCCAAGACGAAACTGATGAACAAGCGAAACCATAACTTTGCGCTGATAAAAGAATCGGGCGGCATTGTAGAGTATCGCCACAAGCGGAACGAGATGACAGTTCTTCTCCTTGAAAACAGGTCTGCCCCCGTGGTTACCTTCATGGTAACATACAGGGTGGGATCAAGGAACGAAGCGATCGGCCACACCGGATCGACGCACCTTCTGGAGCACCTGATGTTCAAAGGATCGAACCGGTTCAACAAGGAGGACGGGACGGCCATCTGGAACGTGCTTCAGGATGTGGGTGCCATGATCAATGCCACTACATGGTTTGACAGAACCAACTATTTTGAGTTGCTTCCGAAGGAGCATCTGCCGCGGGCGATCGAAATTGAGGCGGACAGAATGCGGGGCGCTTTTATCCGGGACGACGACAGGCAATCAGAGATGACTGTTGTAAGAAACGAGTTTGAGCGAGGAGAAAACGATCCGTGGGAGGCTCTTGACAAAAACATCTGGGCAACGGCGTATCAGGCGCACCCGTACCATCACTCAACCATCGGCTGGAGGTCCGACATTGAGAACGTTCCCACCGAACGCCTCAAGCAGTTTTACGACACGTTCTACTGGCCAAACAATGCCACTATCTCGGTGATTGGGGACATTGAAGCCGGTGAGACACTCGGCCTCTTGGAGGAACAGCTCGGCTCGATAGAAAAATCGCCCCATGAAATCCCCGAGATGTATACCGAAGAACCGCGTCAGGAAGGGCCAAGGAGAGTGATGATAAAGAGGGCCGGAGAGGTGCCGATTGTGGGTATCGCCCACAAAATGCCCGCCGGAATCAGCGACGACACTTACCCCCTTCAACTCCTCGCCCGCATTCTGGGGCACGGGAAAACGAGCCGGTTTTACAGACGTTTTATAGATACGGGCGTGGCGGCCGATGTGACTGTCTGGTCTCATCCGCTCCACGATAACGGCCTCTTTATCACGTATCTGTTCATCGCCGGGGATGAGAGCTGTGAAGAGGTGGAGAGAGGAATCTTGGAGGAGTATGAATCGGTCTCAGCAAAGGGGGTAAGCGATGAAGAAACTCAACGTGCGAAATCGCAGATTAGCGCTGAAACAGCCTTCACGCGGGACGGGACATATTCAGTGGCGAGCAATTTGAACGAAGCGATTGCTCTTGGGGATTGGACTTTTTACACAACATTTCTTGACAGGATCGAAAGCGTGACGAGGAAGGACGTTCAGCGCATGGCCCAGACATACCTGATTGAAGACCAGAGCACGACAGGCTTCTTCGTTCCAACCTCCAGTGGCCGCGCCGGATAGTCCAGCCGCCCTCGCGCCGAGGGTCACCACATCCTCTCCGCTGGAAGGGTTGACGGTCTACTCTTTGCCGACAGGAGTGGACAGTGTGGTGGCGTTCTGTGGAAGCTTGTTGGGCGGAGACCTGTTTGCTTCGGGCAATATTCTGGTGCCAGAAGTGACGGCCTCCATGCTGGACCTGGGGACAGCGGAAAGAGACAAGTTCGAAATTGCCGCCGCTCTGGAGTCGGTGGGAGCGAAGCTGGGGTTCACTTCAGGGAAATACCACGTTCACTTTTCCGGCCGATGCCTGAAAAAAGACATGCCGTTGGTGATAGAACTTCTGGCGGAACAGCTGACCGCTCCTGCTTTCCACAAGGAAGATTTGAGCTCGACAATCCAGCGCCGCCAGGCGGAGCTCAAGAAACTGAAAGAAGATACCCGCACCCGAGCGATCGAAGCGTTTCTCTTGCGGCTCTATCCCGAACAGCACCCGAACCGTCCGCAAAGCCTGAACGAACAGATTGAGGCAACTGCTTCCGTCACGGCGAACGAATTGAAAAAGTTTCATGCGGACCATTACGGGCTCGGCACTATGAGCGTCTGTTTCGTTGGAGACGTGGAGCACAAGGAGATAGAAACAGAGATAGCCAAAAACTTTGAACAGTGGGAGAGATCGCCGGCGAAGATTGAAAAGAACAGTCTGAAAGCTGACATGCTGAAAAAGGCGGTTGAGGCATCGGAATTCATTCCGGACAAAAGTAGCGCCGACCTGGTGACTGGCCACGGTATCGGCATCGATCGGGAGCATGACGATTATTATCCTGTTATGATGAGCCACTTCATTCTTGGGGGGAATTTCTCGGCGCGTTTAATGGCAACAGTGCGAGATCAGGAGGGGCTCACGTACGGTATTCAAGCGACCACCGGCGGCGTGGAGAAAGGTAACGACGGCTACTGGTACATCTGGGGAACGTTTGGACCGGACGATCTTGGAAAGGCACAAAAGTCGATAGACAAACAGCTTGACTTGTGGTACAAGAAAGGGGTGACAGAAGAAGAGCTCGCCTCAAAGAAAACAACCATTACGGGCATGTATCAGGTGGGGCTCGACACCACCGTCGGGCTGGCAACACGGATTCTGACAACGGTGGAGCGGGGTAAGGAACTCTCTTTTATGGATGAGTACCCTCAGATTATTTCTGCCCTTACCTTGGATCAGGTTAACGAGGCGATCCGAACGTACTGCGATCCCGGAAAGCGGATCACTGTGGTTGCCGGCACCGTGGGCGAATCCAACTAACGCAGTGGATGTAATACTGACCGCCGCCGTGACCGCTAACGGCATGATCGCCCGCCACGCCAACGAGACAGTTAACTGGTCAGCGGACCTCGCCCTTTTCAGGTAACAGACAATGGGACATACAGTGGTGATGGGATCACACACGGAGGCGACACTGGCCACCGATCTGGACGGCAGGGAGGTAGTGATCATGCACAGGGAGATGAATCCGGAGGATGTTCTCGCACAGGTGAGAACGGAGAGCTGTTTCATTATTGGCGGCGCCCGGACTTACAGCAGATTCGCGCCGCACCTGACACACGTTTATCTCACCTTCCACCCGTTCATATTTCGCTCGGACGCAATTCCCCTTTTTTACCACCTCGATTCAGAAGTTGACCTAACGTTTGAGAAGAGGATCACAGTGAGCAAGGAAGAGGGAATATATCAGTTTCAATATAAGGTGAACGCCGTTGTTTGAGCTTCCTCCCGCGGGGGGTGAGGCGGCGAGCAAAGCCCTTCTCGTGCTTCACGGCTGGGGCGCGAACCAGCACGATTTGGTACCGCTGGCGCAGAGCCTGAAACTGGCAGACTTCCACTGCTTTTTTCCTGACGCTCCGTACGACGTGCCGGGGACGGGAGGCGCGGGGAAGGGGTGGTTCACGTTTCCTCTCACCGAAAGCTCTGAGCGGGAGAGAGTGGCCAGCAGGGAAATCCTCATATCCCATTTGGAAGGAATTAAAGCGAAAGGTTTTGGCTCTGACCAGATCATCCTTCTGGGGTTTTCACAAGGCGCCGGAATGTGTCTTGATGTAATGCTTCACTGGGACGAGAAGGTAGCCGCAGTGGTCGCGCTGAGCGGGTTCCTCATGGATGGTGACAGGGTGAGAGGGAGGAGTTATTTGGCGACGGAGATTCCAATCTTTGCAGCCCACGGACTGTATGACCCGATACTTCCATTCCAAAGATCAAAGGAGTCACTTCACGTTCTGAAAAAGGCGGGCTTCGAGCTCACGTGGCGGGAGTATCCCATGGCACACCAGATCGTGCCGGACGAGATTGACGATATAAGGGAATTTTTGCTTAGAGAAACCTAACAGGCTGTCCCGAACCTGGTAGGGCTCTTAGTTTTTGGCCCGCTTGGCTTTAACTAAAGCCGACTTTGCCTTGCCCCTCAGAACACGGTCTTCGATTCCGTTAATGAGGTCCATGTTCCCTTCAAGGGCGGCCTGGACAGCCTGCTCGATAATAGCGTCGGGGCCGTCCGCGGTCGGAGCGTCTGTCGTTTCGGCAGCTGGCGCCTGAGTTGGGGGTGCCGCTTCCGGAACTTCCGGGGCAACACCTGTCCGTTTTGCTTTCACCAACGCCGACTTCACCTTCGCCCTGAGGATGCGATCTTCTATAGCCGCGATGGCTTCTTCGTCGCCCTTCATGGCGTTGGAAACATAAGTGTTGATGAGCGTCTCCTCATCCATGGCCTGTGGTGGAGCCGCGGCCGGTACTGGTGCAGCAGGCGTTGCCTCGCCACCCAAAGGCGGTGTGTCCGGCGGAATTTCAGGACGCTCCCCGGTGCGTTTAGCTTTTGTCAGGGCTGACTTCACTTTCGCCCGGAAGACACGGTCGTCGATGGCATTGATAAGATCCATGTCGCCGTCGAGTCCCTTGAGAACATACTGACTGACGCGGATCTCTTCCGGAACGTCCACTGCGGGAGCGGTCGGAGTGGCTTCTGTTGCCGGAGCGGAGCCGCCGCTGAGAAATTGATTCACCGCTGTCACTGCATCTGGAGTGGTTTCGGGAGGGGAGCCAGCACGCTTCGCCTTCACGAGGCGGTGTCTTCTTCGAGCTCAACTTCCGGAAGCGCTTCAATCAGGTTCTTGAGAACATCCTTCCCCTGCCATGAAAACATGGAGGCGGTAATAAAGTTCAGCAGGGTGCTGTTGGTAGAGGTGTAGGTCACCTCAACACAATTCTTGAAAGGGGTCAGCGTAAAGGTGACCAGCTCCCTATTGAAAGGGAAAAACCGCATCTCCATAGCCAGCGTCTTTTCCGGATCAATGGTAATAAACCTGCAACTGGTATAGGGCGCCCCGAAGAATGGCTGAATTTCAAAGCGGTTCCCCACCTCTATGTTGTACTTGAGGAGCGAATGTTTGTGAACCCATCTGTCGACCTCGTGGTTCGTAACGCGGACGCGGTGAATCCACGGAAGCCACAACCGGTAATTCGACATATCTGTGAGCGCCTTCCAGACGATATCGGGCGGCGCATCCATATCCATGGTCGCCGAAACAGTGGTTCGGCGGGGATGGAATTCGACGGAATAGTCGAGATCGAGGTTCTGCTCGGCAGCCGTTCTCTTTACAAAATAGTAAATGAGGAACAGCAGGGCGAAACTCATTCCCCCTACAGCCACTGCTTTCTCCCTTTCAGGACGGTCACGTTTTTCATCTCCACTAAAGGGGCAAAATCTAATATTCACCGCTCGCTTCCAGAACCATTTTGTCCCGAAGAAAGTCTTGACTCTTTACAGGCGATCCGGTAGACTTCCTGTCAATTCACTGGGGAGAAAACGACGATGAGTCCCAAGCTTGTATGGTTGATGACGTTCGTAGGCCTCTACTGGGCTTACTGTCTTTTCTGGGGGATCAAGGGCGCGAGGAGCGCCCGCACCTCTACCGACTATTTTCTGGCGGGGCGATCCATCGGCATGTGGGTATTTGTGCTTGCCGCTACGGCCACCAGTTTCAGTGGATGGACGTTCGTGGGGCACCCGGGCAAGATCTTCACCGACGGCCTCCCCTACGCATTTGCCTCTTTCTATGCGTTGACGATCCCGTTTACAGGCGTGCTTTTCTTGAGGCGTCAGTGGGTGTTGGGGAGGGCGTTTCACTACATTACGCCGGGAGAGATGTACAGCGACTACTACGGCGGAAACGCCATTCGCCTTCTCACCGTGCTGGTGGCGTTTCTGTTCAGCGTGCCATATCTCGGCGTTCAGTTGAGGGCATCCGGAGACCTGTTCAACGTGCTGACAGACGGGCTGGTGAGCGTGAACTTCGGGATGTTCGCCCTGTCGGCGGTGGTGGTGATCTATGTCGCCTCCGGGGGACTCCGCTCCGTAGCGTACGTGGACTGCGTTCAGTGCATTCTGCTTGCTCTCGGCATCTGTATTCTCGGTGGTATCGCCATCCATTTTTCCGGCGGGTGGTCCGGCTTTGTTTCCGGCATGGCCGATTATGTTCGGACCGATCTCGCCTCAAACGGCAACCTGACGCCGGCGGGGCATTCGCCGGCCGTGGCGATTCCGGGCAGTATTCAGATGGTGTCGGCCGGAAGCAAGGCTTCCGGCGGAACGTGGACAGGCATCATGTGCATGACCTACATGTTCGCCCTGATGGGGATTCAGTCGTCGCCCGCTTTCTCCATGTGGGCATTTTCAAACAAGACGAGCAAACCGTTCCGGTGGCAGCAAGTGGCGGCATCGTCGGTGGTGATCGGAATTATACTCTTCACGTTCACGATTATTCAGGGAATGGGGGGACACGTACTTATCGCGAACGGTGTTATCGAGAGCGCCGATGACAAGAACCTCGTCCCTCAACTGATCAATCTCCTCTCTGCTTCGACGCCGTGGCTGATGGGACTTCTGGCTGTCTGCGCACTGGCGGCCATGCAGAGCACGGGGGCGGCGTACATGTCCACTTTCAGCGCTATGGTAACGCGGGACATCTATAAGCGATACATTAATCCAGACGCTTCGGACAGCGCGCAAAAGTTCGGCGGAAGATTGATGGTCGTGGTTGTCACCGTGGCGGCCCTTGTGGTGGCGGCCAAGTCCACCTCTGCCATTGTTATGCTGGGAGGCCTCGCCGTGGCGTACGGCTTTCAGATGTATCCCGCCCTCATGGGTGTCTGCTATTTTCCATGGCTCACGCGGAAAGGCGTCGTTGCTGGCTTGGCGGCGGGCCTCATCGCCGTCACGCTCACAGACAGGACCTCCGTCTGGTTCGGTGTGCCGTGGGGTGCCTATCCACTGACGATCCACAGCGCCGGCTGGGGGATACTGTTTAATCTGGTGGTGGCGCTGGCAGTGTCCAAACTGTCAGGCGATGGAGAGGACGACCGGGACCGCAAAGAGAAACGTCACGCATTCCTCCAGGCCGTTTCCGGGATGACGCCGGAGAGAAAGAAGAAGATATCACTGGCATGGGGATTGACGCTCATCTGGTTTCTCGTAGGATTCGGCCCCTTCGCCACCATCGGTAACAGCCTCTTCTCGGACCCGAACAACCCCGCCACGTGGGCACCATTCGGACTGCCGTCGCTCTGGGTGTGGCAGCTACTGTTCCTAGCTTACGGGATATTTGTCATGTGGTTTCTCGCCTTCCAGATGGGACTCTCCGAACCGGTGAAGCCGGAAGAGGTGGAGCGAATCCACAGAGAACGGTTCGGCTGATAAATAAGGAGGCGACGAAATAAAAAATCTTCTCGCCCGCGGGGGCATTGAGTTTTTGGCGGTGCTATTAGGTATTACCGGCTCCCTTTGGGTGGATGATTACCGCACGGAATTACTGAACAGAGAGAAAGCTGCCAGCACACTGAAGAGCTTGAAAGAGGAATTGGTCGGCGACAGAGAATATTCTAGCATCCGAATTTCTGCCATAACAAACGACAATGAAATAGTTGACACTATTGTCAACAACTGGGGAAGCAACAATGCCGACTCTCTGGTCAACTTGGAGTTTGAGGGTCGACAGCTCATGCTGAGGTTGACCGGTTATTATGCTTTCCACCCGCCCAGAACAGTCTACAATAGCTTACGCAGCGACGGCAGTTTGGCGCTGATTCCCGACAGTGACCTGAAAGAAGAAATCAATTTTACATTTCAAGTAGCGCAAGATCACATCAAGGAAGGCGCTGAAAACAATCGATACTTGTATCGAAGGTTCAAAGACTATCTCATCGAGAATCATCCAGCGCTGTTGAACCCCGCCCTGAACGGTCTTGGAAAAGAGATGGAACAGTTTCTCGCTGATCAGGTTGTTTTGGCTTACCTCTTTGACCAACAGGGAATCAGGGCGTTTTTGCTACGGATTTTAGAGCGGCACATCAAGAATATTGATGAGCTGATGGAATCGATAGACACCTATTTGGAGGAAGCATGAAAAACTTGCTGGCGGCACGATGAACAGATTCGTCACTACTCTACTTGTCGGTGTTTTAGCGGGCCAGACACCGGGCAACTATAATGATCTACAGGCGCTGTTCCAGGAGTGGCGGGCATTCGAAAAACCCCCGTTATTGAACGGGGCGCCGGACTATACAAAACGTCAATTCAGGAAGCGGCAACGCCCGTTCAAAGTGCTCCAGAAAAGGCTGGTGGCCATTGACACCACGGGGTGGCCCGTACCGATGCGGGTGGACTGGCAAATCGTGGAAGCGGAGATGAACGGTTACGATTTCAACCGCCGCGCCCTCAAGCCGTGGGAGAGGGATCCCGCTTTTTATCAGACAGTCTGGATGTACCAGAGCGATGTCCCGGCCCATGAAGGTCCCACCAACCACGCCTTATTGGAGTACTGGCAGTATACTTTTCCGCTCAAAGGTGAAGCAAAAGAGAGGGTTCTTAGGGAGCTTGCACTGATCCCGTCTTTCCTCAAGCAGGCCAGGGAGAACTTAACCGGCGACGCCCGGGACCTGTGGGTGGCGGGGATCAACGACATCCGCGATCAGGGCAAAAATCTGAAAACTATTGAAGAACAACTTCAAAGGCATCACAAGAACAGCGCCGACGAAAAACTGTTAACTACTGTTAAGAAAGCCCAAGGGGCAAACGGTGCGTTTATAGAATGGCTGGAAAAGGAAGCGCCCAAAAAGAGAGGACCATCGGGGATCGGGAAGGACAACTATTCATGGTACCAGCAGAACGTCCACCTCGTCCCCTTGACATGGGAGGAGGAGGCGCAGCTCCTTCAGCGGGAGTTGGATCGGGCGTGGTCTTCACTGAAATTGGAGGAGGAGAGGAACAAACATTTGCCTCCCCTGCAATCGGCCGACACGCCGGAACAGTTTGCCGAACTGACGGAGAAGGGCGTCCAGCGGATGATGCGGTTCCTGAAAGAGAATGATATTATGGTGATCAAGGACAACATGGAGCCGGCCCTCCGGGAGCACATGGGAAAGTATGCACCGAAGGACAAGCGGAACTTTTTCTCCATCGGTCTCCACATGGACCCCCTGCCTCTCTACTCCCACTTTTATCACTGGTTCGATCTGGCGGAAGTTCGGGACAACCCCCACCCCAACCCCATTCGCCGGGAACCGTCCCTTTATAATATGTATGACTCCAAGAGTGAGGGGATTGCCACCGCCGTGGAGGAGATGTTCATGCATGCCGGACTCTACGACGACAGTCCCCGGTCACGGGAGATTGTCTGGATCATGCTGGCCCAGCGGGCAGCACGGGGATTGGGGTCCCTGTACGCCCACGCCAACATCATGACCATGGCGGAGGCGGGGCAGGTTCATGTGAAATGGACGCCTCGGGGATGGATGGAACGGGAGCCTCACCTGCTTCAGTTTGAGCAGCACCTCTATCTCCGTCAACCCGGGTATGGCACCTGTTACATCACAGGAAAATACCTCATCGAAAACCTCATGACACAGTATGCGGAAAAATTAGAAACGGAGGGGAAGGAATTCAGGCTGAAGGAGTTCTTGGATCAGTTCAACAGGGCGGGGCATATCCCCGTGGAGCTGGTCCGGCAGGAGATGATGGCGAATTAAACAATGGAGGACAACATGAAAAATATCTTAACCAGAGGGGGGATCGAATTTATAGCCGTTTTCTTGGGCATCGGCTTATCCTTCTATGCTGAAGGCCAGCAGACCGAGAATGAGAATGAACAAAAGAAAGACCAGTATTTACACGATCTAAGCAATACACTGGAGATGGACATCGACCAGATCAACAAACTTCTTGAAACGTTGTATCAATCGGACCAGCTCATTACAGAGATTCAAAGCGATATTGATCAAAATCACACCATCTATACCGATCCTGAAATATTGAATAAGCTGTTGGATATTGAGGTAGGTTTTTCATTCTTTCCACAGGACGGCATCTTTAACCAGTTGATTTCCACGGGTGCGTTCGAGCTCATCAAAAATGTGGAACTAAAAAATATTCTGCTGGAGATGTACAATCACCAGAAGGATCGTAATTATGCCACATCCACAGAAATAGACCATTTTAATATTGGGTTCCGGAACACGATATTGGAGGAGTTTCGAATCAGCTTTAATTACCACTCCTTTGATGGCGCATTCTACGGAAGCCGGACACTCAATCAATACAAGTTCAACCGCTCCTATTATATGTCGAACGCCTTTTATGGACTGCTCTCTCAGGCGAACCTCTATGGGAATATGTACACCCGCCAACTGAAGGATATTGAAAAATCCTATCTAACGGCTCTATCCTTAACGAAGAATGAAATCGGGAACTAGAGATCGGCAACCGATTGATAATTAACCACCCCTGTCCAGCCAGTCGTGCATAGACTGGCAGTCGGCACTCCCCTCCTTAGATAAGGAGGGGAGGATGTGTAACGCAATCAGGGTTAGTTAAAAGAGTTGGGGTGGTTTTGATTATATAAATGGAGTTGAGCATGAAAAACATTTTATCCCACTTCCGGATTGGAATTCTTTTCTTCATATTAACTTCAATCTCTTTTGCGGAAAATGATTCACCAAACCCACCTCGTGATGGATTGCGGGTCATGGTTTGGAATGTCCTCCGTGGCGGAAACGATGTAAACCAAGGTGCAGAAAAAGCCCTGGCGGTCATCCGCAGTGAAAATCCGGATATCGTTCTACTGCAAGAAAGCTACGATATTAAGGACGACAGGCCCCATCTAGGCGCGTGGCTCGCCGGTGAACTGGGCTGGAATCAGTACCAGGGTGAGAGCACCCATTTGTGCGTGCTGACCCCACTTGAGATTGATACAGAATATTTCCATGATAAATGGCATGGGGTGGGTGCCCGCCTGAAAGATGCACAACAGCGTGAGTTTATTGCATGGAGCATTTGGCTGGACTACCGTGCATTCATCGGATATGAAATTCGCGATAACCCCACCATGGATGATACCCAGCTACGGGCCGCAGAAACGGAGCGGTCGAACCGCCTGAAAGAGGTGGAGGCGCTCCTTGCCCATATCAAAGATGAAGGGCATCTGTCTGTGGATATTCCATTGCTGGTGGGCGGTGATTGGAATTGCCCATCCCACTTGGATTGGACCTTGGATACGGAACGGGTTTTTAAACATCGGCGAAACCTCCCTTTGCCCGTGAGTAAAGCCATGATCGATCACGGTTTTGAGGATACATACAGGACTGTCCATCCCAACCCTGTGCAGCACCCGGGGATTACTTGGTCCCCCATGTATCGAGGTCCACAGCCGGGAGAAACGGGAACGGCACAATCCTTCGATCGGATTGACAGACTCTATATAAAAAATCCGGACAAAGGCAGCGGTTGGACATTGCGCCCCGTTTCAGGATATGTACTGCCCCACGTGTGGGAAGATGATGTAATCTCGAGAGAAGAGCGGCAATTCCCCTCGGATCATGGTGCCGTGGTCATCGATTTGATGTGGGTGAAGAAGCCGTGAGAGGGGTTCAATTATTTCTCTTTTATCATTTTCAAGCACTATTAATTCCTGATTGTCATCCTTATGGATGTTATCAAAGGCAGCATAATATTTATCCGGCAATGGGTCTCTAAAATCTTCTCTTAATTTACCAAGCTTGTCATGTGCTATCATTTTTACAATTTCAAAGATATCGTTTCTATTTGCTTCTCGAAATTTCATTTTAATTCCTTTTGCTTGCAACGGTTTGGCTATGCGCAGTGTCCCGAAGGGCATTGCGTATAGGTGTTGTTGTGTGTATTTTTTTTCTTCTTTTCAACTCTGTTATTTCAGGTTAGTTTAAAAGAAAATTGTTTATCGTATTATTCAAATAAATTGTTGTCGCTTCTAGTCGTTTTAATTTATTCTGCTTCCCAAATGGGTAAACTTCCTGTATCAAATTTCGATTCGGTTAGATATTCTTCTGAAAATAAATCAGTAACATCTTTCCCATACATACAGAAAAGCTCTATACGGGCTGTTGCAAAATCAGCCATTGGGTCACCTATAGAAGCATCTTCCCAATCAATAACAGCGGCAATCTCTCTATCTTTCCAAATGATATTATTAGGCCAAAAATCACCATGATTTAAAACCAATTTGGTGTTTTCTTGCATTTTAAAGGATTCTAACTTCTGAACTAGTTGCTTATAGTTATCGATTCCAGTTATTTTTGGTAAAAACTCAAAGCATCCTTCTAATGGTGATTCTAAACTCTCTATTTGAAGATGTGCGAAACCTTTGGTATTTAGCTTATGAAGTGAGGCTAAAAAAAGAGCCATTGTTCTAACTCTTTCTGGCGATGAGTTCAATTCTGTTTCAGTGTCCCCTTCAACGAAATCCATTATAAAATATGGGGTTGAGAGAATGGCTAATGAGTTGTCAAAAGAATAGGTTTTGGGCACTTTAAATCCCTTTTCTTTGAGATACTGAAGAATTTCAAACTCTCGCTTCGAATTATGATTAGCGGCATTTTTCCACTCAAATCCTTCAAAACACTTCAAAACGAGGGTTCTTTGCTTCCCATTGATGGTCTTAGTTGTCAGTAACGAAACATTATGAGAAACGCCACCCTTTAGTTCAACGACCTTGATTAACTCATCGTTCGAAAAGTTTTTCTTAAGGACTGCTTTAATCTGTTGGTTTTGCATAAAATTAAATGAAAATGGTTGAGTTCGTTATAATTACACACAACATCTTGCTAAACCCAATTATTGCGTTTAGCAGGTTTACTCTTTAGTTTAGAACTATGTTTTAACCGCATATTTATGTTAAAAGCAGATTTATTAAAAAAAGCCAAACAAAAACTTCGTATTAGAAATTACAGCGAACAAACGATCGCATCCTATTTGTCAGCCATAAATCATTTTGCGAATTGGCTTATTACAGAAAAAGTTACACAGGTTAATGATGAATGCGTTGAAAAATATTTATATCATTTAAAGCAATCAGAAAAACGATCCATCTCATCCATGAAGCAAACGATCGCATCCCTAAAATTTATTTATACAGATATTTTAAATCGTGATATACCCGATTCTCTACAAGTTCGTTTTCGAAAGGAAGAAAAAATACCGGTTGTATTGTCAGAATCAGAAGTAGCCAAAATATTTAATGGGATCACCAATCTAAAGCATAAAGCCATTTTGATGACTATTTATTCGTCCGGTCTTCGATTAAATGAATTGTTATCTCTTCAAATAAAAGATATTGACTTTGATCGAGGTTTAATCACTGTAAAACAAGGTAAGGGAAGAAAGGATAGACAGTCAGTTTTATCACAATCACTGAAAAAAGTATTAAATCAATATTATGGTGAATATCGACCCAAAGAATTTGTGTTTGAAGGCCAAAAGGGCGGCAAGTACAGTCCCAGTTCTGTACAGGCAATCATGAAAAAAGCTGTAAAAAAAGCTGGCATAAAGAAACATGCCACCGTCCATACTTTACGGCATAGTTTTGCAACTCACTTATTGGAGAATGGTACTGATATTCGTTTTATTCAAGAGTTATTGGGTCACAAAAGATTAGAAACAACTCAGATTTATACCCATATTTCCAAAATTGCATTTGAACGGATCAAAAGTCCCTTAGATCGCTTGGATATAAATTGAATAAAACAGATCATCCATTTCGAAAAAAGTGGGGTCAAAACTTCCTCACAGACACCAACCTTTTGGATCGGATTGTCCGTACAGTGGGACCGCAAAAGGATGATTCAATTTTGGAAATCGGTCCCGGAGATGGCTCTCTTACTGAAAAGATATTCCCCAATGTGAAGGAAATGGCCGCTATTGAGTTTCTGGCGGTTTTGCTGGAGATCACAGGGTCGTTGTGAATCGATGAAAAGCGGCAGTGGGCCCAGCCGTATGCTCACCAGAGAACCATTCTTGGAGTAGACTCAGCTTGACAAAAACAACCACTTAACAGATGGAAAGAGCCCCTCGTATGAACCAGTTTATCCGTTTACAGGCCGTTCTTTTTTTCGTTCTGGTTGGAGCCTCATCGGGACAGACAGGCATTCAAGCAGAAATTGATTCACTGAAAAAGCTTGAGATCATTAAGTCTGAGCATGAGAGAGAAGTGAGAAGTCAAACCCAGAAAAGCAAGAGAGAGGCTTACAGGCTCGGCGCTGAAAGAGACAAGGCCTTTAACAAACTCATGGATGATAGCATGAGCAAGCTGTCGGCCAAAGAATATGCAGCGCTACAGCAAATAAGGACAACCAATCAGGCCAGGATAGATTCAATATACAGCACAGTTATCCCAGAGTTGGAGAAGCAACTTAGTGAAATAGAACAGGAGCATAACAAGATCAAGAATGAGATTTCTCAACTCTCGATAAAGCGAAACAGGGAGCTTGCATCGGATTCTAAGAAAGTAAACTTATATACCAAGCCGCGGGCCAACTGGGGATGGAATGAGAGAGGAGGGATGTATTCGGCCGGTGTGATATATACAAGCGATGTTTCCCTCCATCCCCGGGAGGACGACAGTCACGAAACGGTAGGACTTAGCGTGAACTGCTTTAGTTATGGCAACAAGTCAGAATTGAGCGTATGGATGTACGTCGCACCGGCAGGCTTTCAATCGTCCAACATGAGTATGGGTGAATATGTTTGGGGAGACAAGGGGGGCGAGGCAAACCAAGATCATCCCAGCTGGTATCGATGGGTGTCAGTGACGACCGATGAGCGAGCGTTTGAATTCGGCTATACCGGGGCGGCGGCAGGGGGCTATATGCTTTTTGGAGAGAGCAGTGATTTTATTGACGTGTTGCTGGAGGTCTATATACACCTATTTGTATTTGCCGAGGGAGGCCCGAGGATTTTCTCCATAGAAACAACAGGCTTCCAGGGGGTGTATCCGCTTCTCAAGGAGGGGTGTAAGTAGAGAGAGGCGGCCGGTTACCTAGTCTGCGACAGCCTGCAGAAATTCAGCGGCATGCACGGTCCGGAGCTGATCTAGCTCCCGCTTCATGTCTCTGACCCCTTCAGCCGTCACAAGGTTCTGGCGAACGGCAGCGGCGCCGGGGAAGCCCCGGATATACCACCCAAAATGCTTCCGCATCAGGTTCATCCCCCACCGTTCTCCCCTGTCTTCTAGAAGCAGAGCGAAGTGCCGGCGGCACATTTCTATCCTTTCGGCGATTGATGGAAGGTCAGGCAAGCGCGCCTGTCCAATGGCGGATAAGGCCTGCTTGAAGAACCACGGATTGCCGAGAGCGCCGCGCCCCACCATCACGGCGTCACAGCCTGTCTCCTCGAACATCTCCACCACCCGCTCCGGCGTGGAGACGTCGCCGTTGCCAATGACCGGAATGGAGACGGCCTGTTTCAGTTCACGGATGAGTGTCCAGTCTGCCTTGCCCGTGTATGACTGAACGGTGGTGCGAGGATGGAGAGCGATGGCCTTCACGCCGATCTTTTCCAGGCGCTCCCCAGCCTCGGGAACGACAATTGAACTGTTGTTCCATCCGGCACGCATCTTCACCGTCACCGGGAGTTCAGGAACGGCCTCCACCACGGCGGCGGTGATCTCGTCCATGAGGCAGAGGTCCTTCAGGGCCGCCGAGCCGGCGCCTCGCTTCGTCACCTTGGGGACGGGACAGCCGTAGTTGATGTCGAGAATATCGGGCTGGAAGTTATCAGCAACGTACTGCGCCGCTCCGCTCATAACTTTTGGCGAGCTCCCGAAAATCTGGATGCCGATGGGGCGCTCTTCTTCCTGGAAGCGAATAAGGTCCAGCGTCTTCTGATTTTCCCGAATGATGCCGTCGGCGGAGACGAACTCGGAGTAGACCACGCCAGCGCCCATCTCTTTACAGAGAATGCGAAAGGCGTAGTCGGTGACGCCGGCCATGGGAGCGAGGAGCACCGGTGAACCGATCTGAACGGAACCGATTTTCATCTCAACGGGAATTTACCCTTCCTTCAGTGAGGAGAGTGCCCTAAACTTCCCACCATTCATGAGGCACAGGTAAAATGAAAAACAGACACACTTGGTTCTTTGTTCTTGGACTCTTGGTTCTTGTCTCCGGCTGTGCGAAGAAGCCTGAACTGTACCGCGCCACTGCGACGATCTCCGGGGCGGAGGGGTCCGGCGTCTCCGGTCATATGGAAATAGTTCAGAGCAGTGACGGTGTGGTGCCGACGGTTCTCGTTACCGTGGAGGTTTCGGGACTTGAGCCGGGCTCGGTCCACGGATGCCACATCCATGAGAACGGAACGTGCGAGCCGAACTTCGGTGCAGCGGGTGGCCACCTCGACCCCGGCCCCTACGGCATGTCCAATCCGGACGCGAACCACCCGTTCCACATGGGCGACCTGCCGAACCTTGTGGCGGACGATAACGGAGTCGCCAAGTTCGAACACCGCACCAGCAGAGTAACGATCTCAGATGGGCCGCTCACCCTGTTCGATGATAACGGCAGCGCCATTATTGTTCATGTCGATCCTGATTTGGGGACGACAGGCCAGAAGGGGGGCGCCGGCGGGGCACGCCTCGCCTGCGGGGTGATTGAGCGGCGATAGAGTTTTCACCTAAACCAAGTCAGGAATAAAAATATGCGGCGATCTTTTCGCACCCTCCTTTTGTCTGGCATCGCTTTCACCACCCTGGTCATAGGACAGAACCTTCAGCTCCACTACGACGCAGCTTCAGACCGACAGTACTTTACATCAACACTCGAAATGTTCCGCCCTGATGAGAAGGGGGCGACATTCTGGTTTGTCGATTTTGACTACAATCAGCCCGGGAACAGGAGCGCCTCACTCGGTTACTGGGAGTTCGCCCGCTATTTCAAACTTCCGTTTAAGGAAGGGCTGTCGGCGACAGTTCAGTTTAATGATGGCGTAGCGCCGTGGGGCCCGCTTGGGCACATCTGGCTGGCGGGATTTACGCACTCCGCAAACCTCGGCTTTGCCACTATCTCCGCCGAACTGCTCTACCGCTCTGCCTACGGCTCGTCCGGCCATGACGGGCAGCTTACCTTTGTCTATTTTCTCCCTTTTCTCAAAGGAAAAGCTCACATCACCGGATTCATGGACATCTGGTCCCAGGACAAGAGAGGCGAGGAGGGGAAGGAAGTGGTGGTCCTATCGCAGCCGCAATTGTGGTACGAAATGGCGCCTAAGATATACATCGGGGGAGAGGCGAGGATTTCGCAGAACTTCCTGCCTAAAGAGGGGTGGCAGGTCTATCCTACTGTTGGGATTAAGTGGGACATGGAATGAACGGAAGACGTTAGACGTTGGGGCAGCGATTCTTGATCGCGTCGTCGCCGGCGCAGCTCTAAATGTTTAGCGTTCAACACCTAACTCCTAACACTCAACCCCTAACACATTTCCAACCTTCATCCCTCAGTCACTGGCGCCGCCGACCAGCTTCTCACCTGTCTCTCTGAGGCGCTGGCTCAAGGTACGGAATAGGGCAAGGGCCATCCGGGGTCGGGCCACCAAGAGCCGCTGAAAGTCGGCCTGTCTGATTTCGAGGAGCCGACCATCTGTCTGTGCTTCCACGGTGGCGGAGCGGGGCTCATCATCGAGAATCGCCATCTCGCCAAAGGCTTCCCTCTCCTGGAGCACAGCCAGTGTTGTTCCTCCCTCTTTCCCTTTAACCACACGCATACTGCCGTCAAGAATGATGTAGAGGGAGTCGCCGGCGCTCCCCTCCTCAACCACGAGGTCATCTTTACTGAACGCCCTTTCGGCGGCGATGTCGTTAACGATGGATAGATCATTTCCGCTGAGATCGCGGAAGAGCGGCACGCTTCTGAGAAAGAGCATTCGTTCCATGTTCAGGGCCATACTCTTTTCCTCCTCTGTAAGTTGTTCATGTTGCTGAATTCTTTTGAGCGCCAGCCCCCTGTTGGCCTGGAGCCAGACACTGCCACCATCTGAAAGTTTCCTAATCACACCCAAAACGTCCAACCTCATTTCTCCGGAGAGATAGAGGGCACACGCCTTTGTCCACATTTTTGAGGCGTGCCCCAGGAGATGAGACACAACCTCCGCCACTGTCATTTCAGTTTCAGCCTCGCCATCAGGGAAGTGGATTTTTTCCAGGATTCGGACAACTTCCCGCCCCTCCGGACAGCTCCCCTCCAGCACTTCCAACCCTTCTGCCATGGTCCTGGGGACGCCGCTCCGGAGGCTGGAGATACCGGCACGAACCGTGCTTGGGTCCGCCAGCAGTTGAAGGCAGTTGAGAAGGCTCTCCTCGGCGGAGGCGATTTCATCGGAGAGAGCATCCCTGAGCAGGGTGAGAGCTCCTGTCTCTTCAAGACCTTTCAGCGTTCTGTCTGAGGCGATCATCTTCTGAAGCATGGTGCATTCGTGAGCAAGAAACAGAGCCGCAGGTTTGAACGCATCCTCCTCAGACAGATCATCAGCGTGGGACTCCATTCTTATTTCGGCGAGACACCGCACCGTTGCCCGGTTTGACGCTGAGTCTCCGTTCATCCGTTCCAGGAAGTCAGGGATTGCCGCAGTGCCGATCTTTACTAGCGATGCCTCTGCCGCAGGACCGACAGTTTCGTCGGCCATCAGGTTAAGCAGGGGCAATGCGGCCTTCTCCGTCCGGATATCCCCCAGAGATTCCACTGCCGCCTTCACCACCGCTCGGTCCGAAGAGGCGAGCAACTGGACAAGGTCAGTGACGAACAAGCCATCCCCTGTCTTTCCCATGATACGGACAGCTGTGATGCCGTCTTCCTGTCTGTCGCTCTCCTTCAGTTTACTGATCGCTTTTTTGGCGCTCGAGACAAGATGGTCATCACCGGATAGATAGAGTGAACCGATAACTTCTTCACGGACGGTGAGATCGGGATCGGTGAGGAACGGCTCAAGCAGGAGATGCCGGCCTGGTGTTTCGGCGGCAGTCACCGCTCGGACGGCGGCGCACCGGACGTCGCTGTTTGATGAGTTGAGAAGCGGCTCCACTTCTGGGAGCAGATAGGCACACTCCATCTCCGACAGTGTTTCTATGGCGTGGGGGAGAATCTTTTGATTGAAAGTGTCGATGTCACTCAGGAGTGCTTTAGCTGCGTCGTCTGACCCTGAATCTCGAATCAGATCAAGAGCGAAACGGGCCACAACCGAATCGGAAGATTTCGCCGCCTCTGTCAGTATCTCCATGGAGGAGCTGTCGGTGTGGCGGGACAGTTCGGCAAAGGCAGCGGATTGAATATCGATGTCGAGGGAACTGAGGTTGTTTACGAGGGCCGAGATGTAATCGGACTTCACCTTTCTGGTGAGGAAAACCCATATCAGAGAAACTAGGAGCGTAACCACTGCCAGAACCTGAACAGGTAGAGCTATGACCGTGAATACGATAAGGGCCGCGCCCGCCACTGCGGTGAAGAGTGGCTCCACAGTTCCTGCAACAAAGGCTCTGCTCTGGCCCCGCTTCTCTTCAGGGACTGCGTTGTAGAGAAGCTGCGTGGCGGACTCGCCCACGGAATAAAAAAGGGCGTTGTCGCTGAACTTGGCAAATACCGCGGACATCCCCCTGAAGCTGAAAAGGCGGGGCGCCGCCACAGGAAGAAAACTTCGGACAACAAGCCCAATAGAGCCCAAGGTGACGGCCAGAGGATGAGCGAGCACTGCCGTGCCGACGCCGAATCTCTTGATGAGTCGTGTGGTGATAAACATCTGTATGGCGAAACCGAGCAGAGAGGTGATTCCGTTGAATATCCCGAGGAAGCCGGAGAGGGCATCCTGATCTGTGAACACCTCATCCATGGCGAGGAAGAATTGAAAATCGACGAAATAGACTGTCAGCCACATGGGGAGAGAGAGGAACGTCAATGTTCGTATAAGCTTGATTGACCAGACGGATGCGACACTTTCCCTGAATGACAGCCGCTCTTCGCCGCTGCTCTCCGCGGCGCCGAGGTCCGCCGCCTCTGCCGACCGGTTTACAAACAGTGTGGCAGGGATGGAGATGAGCATCGTGGCAACCCAGACAACGAGGAGGTCCACGGTGCCGGTCAACTCCACCACAGGTTTGGTGAGAGCGCTTCCGAGGACATTGCCCATGAGTCCGGCGCCGCCTACGAGCGGGAATATCCGTTTCCCCTCCCTGGGATCGAAAATGTCGTTGGCATACGTCCAGAAGTGCATAAAGAAGAAAAGTGTTATCACCTCCGACAGACTGAAAATGGCGTAGGGCATCCAGCCGAAACGGAAGGGGACGAGGAGCCGCAAGGCGATAACAGCGGCGGCGAAACCGATGAGCTGATAGATGAGGAAACTATGCCTGCGGAGCCGATCCACCACTTTCGCGTAAAGGGCTGAAAAGGCGACCATGAGAACAGCGTTGATAATATACATGTAGGGGAGCTTTTCGGGCCCCGCCTCAACAATGAAGAAGGCGTCTCTGCCGGCCCGGCCGAATCCCCACCCAACCATGAGGAGAAAGAATAGAAGCGCCATGCTTAAGCATCGGCTCCGCTCCTTATCGGTGATGCCGAGGAGTCGCGTTAGGCTGTTCACGAATCTAGATTGAGCCGGTCGTAGATTTCCCGGAACTGTGACAGGCTCGTCGGAGAGTGCCCCGCATAGTGGTTATTCATGTAGGCATAGAGTTTCTTGATATTGGGGAGCGCGTTCTTGATCGTCTCCGCCCACCATTCGTATTCCTTCGAGCGATCAAATCGGATGTGCGTAAAGTCAGATTCAATCTTCTTCCGATCGCCGAGCCACCTGATATAGGCAAAGTCCGCGGTTGTTTCGGGGAGGCGGGGGAACCACGGATGGTCGATCTGTGCCAGGGCGACATTGTTCTGACACAGGAGGTTGAAAAAGTCATCGAAGAGCCATTTCCTGTTCCGGACCTCCACAGCAAAGTTGAAACCGTCCGGCAATCTTTCGATAAACGGTACGAGAACTTCATGCTTCTCCGGCTTAAATCCGTAGCCGAACTGAAACAGGACTACTCCAAGTTTGTCGCCCATGAGCGAGATATGATCGAGAAACGTTTCCAACTCAGTGTCACAATCCTCAAGAACCTTTTCGTGAGTGATCACCTTCGGCACTTTCACCGAAAAGATGAAGTCGTCCGGCACCTGCCGGGCCCAATTTTCGACGGTTGTCCTGCGGGGGATGGCGTAGAAAGTACTGTCGATCTCCACGCTGCTGTAGACAGAGCTGTAGTGAGCGAGACGTCTGTTTCGTGGAAGATCGGGCGGGTAAAAGTTTCCTGTCCAGTCATCGTAACTCCACCCTTGCGTGCCGAGAAGAAGTTCGCCCATGGTTTGGCAGAAAATAAGAAAGGGCGACGTCATTGTTGCCCTTTTTAGGTAAATGGGGGTTCAGTAGTTCGGAAGGGCTATTCTTCTTCCTCACTCTCCTCGTAAGCTTCATAATAGGCGGCCATCATTTCAGGGTCGTACTCAATTTCATATTCTTCCGGATTCCACATGGTGGAGGGATCCAGCTCAGCCGGTTCTGGCTGAGGCGCGGCACCGATAGGCACGGTCTGAGCCGGGGCCGCCACCGGAGCAGAAGTCGGAGTGTCGCTTGCTCCCCTATAGTAGAAAAGAAGGAGCCCCGGAGTCATGGCAAGCAGAAGAAGTACTAAGGAGAAAAGTGCCGCATCAGGTTGAACCTGATAGCCCCCCCACATATTCTGCTCCACGGCGCTGTCCAGAAATAGGGATATGCCAACGAGAAGACCCGACAGAGTTACGACCAGAGGCAGGGCGCTGTTCTTCACCTTCGTTACACTGAGGAAGGCGAGCCAGAGAAAAAGTCCCCCCGTCACAGAAGCGAGGGCAAGACGGTACTCCCCGGCGGTCATGGCCGCACCAAAGCCGGCGAGGGCCACAACAATGACAAACGCACTGATAAACGAATTGATATTCATCTGTTTCGGTTTAGTCTACCTCGGACGTAGCTACTAGTCGCGAATATGACCATATCTGGCAAAAAAGGCAAGACAATTTGCCTTCGTGGGCTGGTCAGTTTCCTCCTCGGCAAATCGTGGAATCGTCTCTATATTCGCCCTCGAGTCACCACTATGAGCAAATCCAAATCACGAGTAGCGGTCGGTGTTGTCGGCACAGGGCATCTTGGAGAACGCCACCTGAGAAATGTAATTCAGCATAAGACCGCGGACTGTTCGGGCTTTGTCGACAGTAACAATGACACAGCTCAGCGTATTTCGAAAGAGACGAACGCAAACCGATTTTCCTCTCTCGATGAGCTGCTCAGCGCAAGCGATGCCGTCATTGTGGCTGTCCCCACATCGGACCATTTCTCCGTTGGGAAAGCGTGCCTCGAACAGGGGAAACACCTATTTATGGAAAAGCCAATCTGTTCAACCCTTGAGGAAGCTGACCGGTTGGTGGAGCTCGCTGCTCAAGAAGGGAAAGTGTTGCAGGTGGGACATGTGGAGCGGCTCAATCCGGCGGTGTTGACCTTGAAGGAAGCAAACATTCCGCTCGAGCCGAGATACATTGAGACGCACCGTCTCGCCCCTTACCGAGTGAGAGGGACGGAAGTCCCTGTGGTGCTTGACCTCATGATCCACGACTTGGACGTCATCCTTTCCCTCGTTGACTCGCCCGTGAAAAGGGTCTCCGCCACTGGTGTTTCAATCATGACAGAATCGGTGGACATTGCCAATGCAAGAGTCTGGTTCGAGAACGGGTGTGTCGCTAACATCACCTCGAGCCGCGTGGCGAAGGACTATGTGAGAAAGCTCCGGCTGTTCGAGCGCGATGTCTATATCACCATAGATTTCCTTCTAGGACTGACCGAGGTCTATAAAGTGCTGGACGCCGACAAGGAGGATCCGGACGCTCTGATCTCCGCTCCGCTGGAGCGAAACGGCCGCCACCGGAAAATTGTTTATGAAAAACCGAAGCAGCAGAAGATCAATGCCCTCGCACTGGAGCTGGAGAATTTCATCGATGCGATTGAAGGGAAAACGGCGCCGATCGTCTCCGGTGATGACGGCCGCGAGGCGCTGAGGCTCGCCCTACTGATTCAGGAAAAAATTGAGCAGGACATCGGTTGAACTGATCGCCGGTCCTCAAGCCTGATATGGATATTCGTCAGTTCTTCTTCAAGAACAGAAGCTACACACCCATCCCCCTTGCCCTAGCCATTATCTATTACTCGTCGCCGGGAGGCGTTCTGAGCGCCGTTGGAACTGTCCTTATAATCCTCGGTGAGCTGATCAGGCTGAACGGCGTAAGGTATGCAGGCAGTGCGACACGGACACGAAAAGTAGGCGCTCCAATGCTCTGCACCGATGGCCCCTACGCTTACGTCCGGAATCCACTCTACTTGGGGAACATTGTCATTTACGCCGGTATCGTCCTGTTTGCGGGTGGCGACAGAGTGTGGCTTCTTCTCGGCATTACGCTCGCTTTTTTCGTCATTCAGTACGGGCTGATTATTTCGCTTGAGGAGGAGACGCTCCACAGAAAGTTCGGACGCCCCTACAGTCAATACCTCGATTCAGTGCCGAGGCTGTTCCCGCGGCTGTCACCCTGGAGCGGCAGATTGGAATCAGATCCGCGGACATGGAAGAAGACGTTCAGAACAGAACGGCGGAGCCTCCAGACACTGAGTGCATCAATTATTCTGATTCTGGTCTGGAAATTGATTTCCGGCTGATAGATGTCTTCAGCGAAAGAGATACTGATCGTTGCGGGCGAGGCGTCCGGGGATCGCCACGGGGCGGCGGTGGTCCGAGAAATGAAGAGTCTCCAAAAAGGAGTCTCCTTTTTTGGTATCGGCGGGAACCGACTGTCTCAAGCGGGAGTGGAACTTGTTGAGCACGCCGATCGAATGGCCGTTATGGGATTCTTTGAAGTTGTTCTTCATTACCGTTTCCTAAGGAACACCTTTAACCGCCTGCTGGCTGAAATAGACAAGAGAAAACCGGCCCGGGCAATCCTAATCGACTATCCCGGTTTCAACTTGAGACTGGCGAGAGAGCTGAAAAAACGGGACATTCCTGTAACGTATTACATCAGTCCCCAGCTGTGGGCGTGGAAGGAGAGGCGGATATCCATCATTCAAGAGTGCGTTGATCAAATGATCTGCATATTCCCCTTTGAAGAGGAGTGGTACAGGGAACATGGCGTGGAAGCGCGTTTTGTTGGACATCCGTTCATGGATGAGGGTGAAGCGGTTATGTCTCGACGAAAGTTCTTCGACAAACATGGAGTACTGGCCGAGTCTCCGGTGCTCGCGCTGATGCCAGGAAGCAGGCAGCAGGAGGTGAACAGACATCTCGCCGTGATGGTTTCGGCAGCGGAACGGTTGGTGGGTGAGCTTGGTGGGCGTGCGGTGATTGGACAGGCCCGGGGTGTGACCATACCTTCGATCGAGTCAACGTCCATCACTGTCGAGAGAGACGCGCCGGAGTCTGCCCTTGAGTACAGCACCGTGGGAATTGTCAGCTCGGGGACAGTTTCTCTACAGGCGGCCGTTTACGGTGTTCCCAGTGTTGTTATTTACAGAATGAACCCATTGAGTTGGCGGATTGCGAAAAAAGTGTCGAAAGTCGACTACGCCTCCATGGCCAATCTTATAGCCGGAAAACAGGTATTGCCTGAACTGCTTCAGGGGGATGCAACATCAGAGCGAATTTATGCAGAGGTCAGGCACTGGCTGGAGAGTGATGACGAGCTTGCGAAAACAAGAACAGAACTGAGTACAGTTAGAGCGAAACTGGGCAGCCCGGGCGCATCCACAAGGGTTGCCCAACTGATTCTCGATCCACTGGGATAATGCCGGCGACATGTCACGGCTGAAGGTAGTGATGTCAGCTTTCTTGGGACGGTGGTTCCTGAGAGCAGTGTTTTTTCTCAACAGACAGACGGTGTTGAACGGTCAGCGGTGGGGCGAAGTTCTATCGACGGGACGTCCAGTGTTGATATGCTGCTGGCACGGACGGCTGCTGTTTCCGGTGTTTCGGTGGTGGCGTGAAGGCAGCCATGCCCTTGCCGGGCTTCACGAGGACGCTGAAATTATTTCTCGAATCGCAACAAAACTGGGATGGTCAATGATGAGGGGATCAAGCAGCCGAGGCGGGAGGCAAGCGTACAGACAGTTGCTCCAAGCGCTGGAGGAAAAGGGAAGGGTGTTCATCACGCCGGACGGTCCCCGAGGTCCGGAGTACGTGGTGAAGGAAGGTTCTGTGAAAAGCGCAGGCGGCCGTGTGGTCAATGTATTAGGTGAACCGATTGATGCGGGCGCAATTAGTGAAGGAAAAGAGCTGGAAAAGATGTTGCGAGATGCTATGAACGAAGCGCAAAAGGAAGCGGATGCCTGGATTAACAGAGAGATTTAGATTCCTGCTGTTTCCTCTGGCGCTGTTCTACTGGGGGTTAACACTCTGGAGAGAGATTTTCTACAGAGTCGGTTTCTTCGTGACGCACCGTCTCCCCGTCCCTGTGGTAAGCGTAGGGAACATCACTTTGGGCGGGACCGGCAAGACACCGACGGTCATTTCGATCGCTGAAACGGCTCTGAGCATGGGGAAAAGACCGGCCATCGTGAGCAGGGGGTATGGACGGACGACAACAGGAACTGTCATCGTCTCCGATGGTAAGGGAACGTTGGTTCCGTGGGAAGAGGCGGGAGATGAGCCGTTGCTGATGGCGAAACGGCTTCCTACGGTCCCTGTTGTGGTGGACGAACAGCGGTTTCGCGGCGGCATGGTAGCAGTGGAGCAGTTCGGTGTGGACATGATAATCCTGGATGACGCCTTTCAGCATCGTGCTGTGGAGCGCAACCTCGACGTTGTCCTTATTAACAGCCGGGAGCGGGCGGAGAACTATCGAATGCTCCCCTACGGCCGATTGCGGGAGCCGACATGGTCAGTGAGAAGGGCAGACATAGTTGTTCTGACTAAGACCGATGGGGAGAGCACAGTGCCGGCGGTTCATCGGAAGATCGCCCGCCACGCGAGAAAAATAATGAAAAGCAGTCTCCGACCTCGAGAGACAGAGAATCTGAAAGGGCGAAAGGTTGTCGCCTTTTGCGGAATCGGTGATCCGGACTCTTTTCGCCCTACCTTGCGTCAACTGGGAGCGGATATTGTTGCGTTTCAGAAGTTCCGGGATCACCACATCTATGATGAGAGCGACATGAACGACTTGAAGAAACTGCTCGAAAAAAGAAATGGAGACACTCTCGTAACAACGGAAAAAGATTGGGTGAAACTCCCCAGATCGGAGGGGAAAGATGATTCAATCTTGGCCGTACCGGTGGAGACAGTGTGGCTCGATGAAGGGGAGGTTCTGTTGAGAGAGGCTCTGCGAGCGCTCTTCTGAAGCCTAGTTCAGGGCGGCGACGCCAACAAACATCGTTCCGACAAAGGCGAGCAGTAGTGGCCAGCTTGTTGAGACAAACTGCTGGGAAGAGGGGTCTTCAAAAACGTGAACCTGGAATTCATGTGATGTGGCTGCTCCGCGGTCATCCACGGCCGCCAGAACAATGTCGTTGACGCCGCGCTGGGCCATTCTCGGTTTCCATCGAAGCATCCCTGTCTCAGGATCAAATCGGGCGTACTTCGGTATCTTGACAGAACGCAGCTTAACGTCGTCGCCGTTGAGATCTTCCACGACCATTCTGTAGCGGAACTCGAAGTTTGTGAGTGCCACAGGCTTTGGCTGTGTCAGCACATTCGGCCCGATGTTGACGAAGAGCCTCGTCTCCTGAATATCTGTTGTATAGCCGTCGCTCACCTCTACAGCAAACAGCCTGCTGTTAATCTGGGACGGTGTGGGGTTCCATGAAATTCGGCCATCCCGTGTGATCTGCATCCCTTTGGGCGCCTTGGAGAGGGCGAAAGAGAGACTCCTGTCGGCATTCTTGTCCTCCACGACAACTCTGTATTTATAGAGCTCGTCCACACGGGCGACCTTCGGAGCCGTAGAAATAATCGTTGGAGGATGGTTGATGTAGAGCTCAAAACTTTGTTCATCTCTCGTGTAACCGTCAGAGACCATATAGGTGACGATGTGGCTGTCATACTGATTTGTGTTGGGCGTCCAGGAAATGGTGCCTGTATGTTCGTCCACAAACATCCCGTCCGGGAAGTCTAGTAGCGTGTACCGTACAAAGGGGATGCGGTTCACCAGAACCTTCGGTGGCTTCCCTTTGTTTCCTTCAAAGAAATGCCACAGGACGTCCTTAATCTTGACCGTTCGCCCACCGACCCTATTGACCACGACAAACAGCTGGTCGTCTTCGTAAAAAACATCCTGAACATACCGTTTAAGATTGATGCGGGAGACGGTCTCCTCTTCCTCCACCTCGTCATCGGACTTCGGCTCTTCGTCTTCCAGTTCCAGGAGGATGGTTTTCTTTGCCTTGAACTCACCGATATAGCGGTCGATGTTTTCACGGTAGACGTCATCACCAATTTCAACAGCGAATACGGTGCTGTTTTCCGTGCTGTGGACAGGCGTTACGTTGGCGAAGGGCATGAGGGACCCTTCATTGAGATCTTTCGTTTCTATTTCGTAGGTGAATCCTTCACCCACCGCCCCCAGCGTGGGAGGCTCGGACACAATCTGAATCGGCGCATTCACGAAAAAGTCGTAAGACTGAACGTGCGACATGTGGCCATCAGAGATTTCCAGCTCGGCGGTGGAAAAATCGAGATTGGCTTCGGTGGGGATCCAGAGCATACGGCCGGTTGACGGATCAATCCTCATGCCGTCCGGGAGGGAGATCGGCTCATACCGGATAACGTCAAACTCGTTTGGATCATCGACCACCAGTTGGAAGTCGAACGTATCATTGAGGGCGATCTTTGTCATCGGCTCGGGAACGGAAGAGAGTATAGCAGGATGGTTAACAAAGAGAGCGACCCGCTGCGTGTCGACAGCGATTCCATGGTTTGCGGCAATGACGAACCGCTGGGTGTCGATCTGAGTACTTTGAGGCGTCCAGGTGATATGCCCCATATTGTCCACCATCATTCCGTATGGTGAATAGACAAGCGTATAGATCAGCTCATGCTGCTTATCCTCCGGCATTCGGACATCTACCTTGTAGCTGTATTCTTCCTCTACTGTGGCGCTCAGCTCAGGAAGAGATGTAATAACAACCTGCCCCCGGGAATAGAGCTGAAGATTCTGGACATCCCTGTCGAAGCCGTCTGAAGCGACAATTCTCACATCGTAGATGTTGATGTGAGACGCATCGGTCTGCCATTCCAGAAGACCAGTCTGATCGATGGCCATCCCTTCCGGCGCCTTTTCCAGCGTATACCGGAGAAAGGCGTCCTGGTTTTTGTCTGTGGCGTTGACCTGATAAATGAAAGGGTCGCCCGCCACGAATTCCGTCAGATCGGGGTGGGATACAATGGCTGGGGGGTCATTCACGTAAATCCAGAATCGAGATTCAATGGTAGCGAGCTCGGGGATAACCTGATATGTGACTACCCCTTCCTCATCAGTCGTCAGGATGTCTACCGTTTCACCCACTTTCATCTTTAGCAGAAAGGAGAGCTGGTAAGCGCCGAGCTGCATCTCATCGGGAACCCACTCGATGGAACGTGTTTCGTAGTGAAAATACATCCCTCTTGGCGGGGGATCGATCCACCGGAAACTGAAGAATTCCCTATCGTCTTCCTCAGGGATGGTGTAGGCAAATGTCTGGTGTATCGGCAATACATACGTGGGGAGAATCCCTATCGGCAGGGGCTGCCCTTCGGCGGGAGGGATCACAGGCATCTCCTCAACCGTCTCCTCCAACCGCGCCTGCGGGATATAGGTGTCTACGAGAATCTCTTCTGGATACTCAGGAACGGAGCCGAGCTCGAAGTAGAAGATTTCACTCTGTTGCCCCGTCCATCCACCAGCGATGACAGTGCCAAGGTATATATCGTCCACAATCTCCGGAACCACCGAAAAAATCTGCGCCCCTTCGCCCCCTTCTCCTGCGCCGACGGAAAAGAACTCATTGAGGGGAGGGACATCATCCTGCGAGGCGTAGGAGACAGTGATAACGCCCTGCTGACCGCTGACAAGGAGAAGGTCTAATATGCCGTCGTGGTTAAAATCGGCATGCTTGAGATCAGAAAGAGGCCCGGCTTCGATCCCAAGCTCGCGAACATCTATCCCTTGCTGATCTAGCGAGAGAGAGACCACATGCCCGGATTGAAATGGGATGAGGAGATCATCGGTAGCGTCGTTGTTCCAGTTAAGGCGGGCGATAGATCTGGAGAGTATATTTGACATCCCCGGAACTCTGTGGAGGAGGCCGGGGCCGATCCCGAGAATGCCGCCCGAATTAAGAAACGACTGAATTCGAAGGACGTTTCGCTCCGGGCTGAAAGCGATGAGGTCAGACAGGCCGTCCCTGTCAAAGTCGACTCCCGCCACGTGTACGTCTCCGGCGCTTGTGGAAAAATCCTGAAGGAGAAATGTCAGCACTTCGCCGAACCTTCGCTCCTCACCGTTCTGTTCGCCGATGATGGTAACCATCGCTTCGGGACCGGTGAGGGCGATGGCCACCTCGTCTTTGCCGTCACCTTCAAGATCGATAACATCGACGTTGCTGACGGCCTGCCGGCTCTCCGGTGTGGAGATCGCCGAGGAGAGGGCCGGAGAAGTGGAGAAAGTGCCGTCTATCCAATCGTAGATATAGATGACCGCCTGACTGAATTCAGGGTTGTCCGCAGAAATCACGTTGGCGGCGATAAAGAGCTCAGGCGTTCCGCTCCCATCCAAGTCCGCAAGGCGGGCCCCGATAATCTGCCCATTAATCTGTCCGGGCGTGTCAAAATTCCAAATAAGTTGCGGGAAACTGAGATCATCGATTTCGTAATAAGCGATGCGCGTCACCGTTCCGCCCGTCTCACGGGCCTCTTCAAAAGCGATGAATTCAACAAGATCGTCATTGTCAAGATCGTACACGCCGTCCATGTGGACGATCTGAAGGTTCTGCGCCATGGCCGCGGCAGATGCGATGAGAAAAGCGAGGAATATCCTAACGGTCTTCATGTTACTCCAGTACGACCACCGTAAACTGGAAAGATTCAATCTTGGAGGTAGACCGGACGGTCACACCCTGCCCCCGCACCTCTTGCACATCAGGCCTGCTACCACCGCCCTGAACCACAATCTGGAACTCAAACCGATGGAATCCCACCTGAGATGGAGTGGGTGTCCATTCGATGTTTCTCGAGTTCGGGTTAAACCGTGCGCCATCGGGGAACATAATCTTTCTAAATGTAGCCATAGTTCCGCTTGAAGGGGCAACAGGATATATAAATGGAGTTTCAACATACGCTGTATCGGAAACAGCGGCGGGGCCTCCCGGTGCACCCCCGAGGGTTGAGAGGGAAATCTGTGTCATCCGGCCGCTGGCAGATGACGCCGTTGCGCCTCGTCGCGGCGAAACTTCGCCGGTTTCGCGATTGACAGATGCAAGGTCAGCCCTCTGAACTCGCCCCGTCAGACCGACTCTGGCGGGAGAGGCTTCATCATCCTGAACAGTCGCCTGCGCAGTCGCCACAGGGACCGCGGAGAGGCGCATGGTTCCGATGGAAGGCCTAGAAGAAGCCTCAGGTTCGGCCACGGTTGGCTCGGGCTCGACCGCCGCAATCTCCGGTTCTGGAACGGGAGGTGCACTGGGAACTTCTGGCTCCACATCAACCGCCGCCACTGGGAGAGCATTAAGATTCATCTGCTGGAGGGTTCCGGTCATGCCGAGCTCCGCCCTGCCGAGCAGAATATTATCTATGTCCAATTCTGTAAGAGAGGAGGGGAACTGGAACAGGGAGGCCACATCGCCCCCGACCGGGATCAGCGCAAAGTCCGACCCGATCTGCTTAAGCGCCAGAACCGATCCCGATTCGAAGGGGAGGAGGATTTCGTCCGAATTATCATCGTCAATATCCACGCTTGCCATACCGCTCGGGATGAGACCGATAGGAGCCGCGGTGCCGGAAGGATAGCTCGGAGCGGCCGATGGGCCCATCGAAATTTGACCGTCCCGGTTCGTAAAAACCTGTAGCCAGACTCGGGAAGCCTCCGGACTGAGGGCCATAAGGTCCGGCGCCGAATCGTTGTTATAGTCAGTTTCCACCAGATGGATATGACCGTACCCCGAACTGATGGCGGCGGACGAGAGAGCAGAGGCTTCTTCAAGGGCACCAGTTCCCGGCAGGGAATTGACAGAAAGAGACCGTTGGGGGCTCGCCTGAGCAAAGGAGATTTCATCTGTTCCATCCATGTCAAAATCGATGAGGGCGATTCCGGAGGGACGCAGCCGTTCACTGTCTCGAATGCCGCTCAAGGAGATGGACGGCGAAGGTGAGAAGTCAAAACCGGCCCATCGGAAAACCTTGAGCCACGGCGGATCATCGGCGCCGGCTCCGAGGGACGACGAACGGCTCAGAACCAGAATCTCGGGAGAGCCGTCACCATCAAGGTCTCCAATCTCCGCGGTGACGATGTGGCGGGGCGTCGTGTGGCGCCACAGTTCAGTGTGGAATCCAAATTCATCTATTTCGTAGAAAGCGGCGCTGGAAGGAGACAGGTCGTGGGGACTCTGCTTCTCTAAGGCGAGGAATTCGCTGAAACCGTCGCCGTCGATATCAAAACTCGCACTGAGAGAGACCACATTTTTTTGGGCTGTAACCAGACAGGGAAATGCCGACATGACACAAAGAGTGCGCAGTGCGCTCTTGAAGGAACGCGAGACTAATGAGCAGTACGCAACTGTTCGCGTCGATTGAAACATGTCTACCTTACCTCGGCTTGCGAATTCAAAGAGAAGCGAATAGTCGACCTCTCTCCGTCAGCGAATATATCGGGCGTCCTCGGCAAAACCAAGAAAAAATGGCCGGTGCCAATTGTCGCTTGTTACTAAGACAAACGGAAAGTTAAATTGCCCTCTCGCTTATCCGAGGTGAGCAAAATATGGTAACCGGTGCAATCAAAAGAGCGGCGCTATGTTTGTCCTTGGCGCCGATCTGTCTTCTCGGGCAGGAAGATTACTATCCGCCGGAGTCGTTCTATGGCGGAGGTGTCGGCTTCAGCCAGATGTTCCTGTTTCAGAACCTTGGCGAACTGGGCAGCTTCGAAATGTTGGGCTCGGTAGGCGATACAGCCGGCTTCGGCTTTGACTTAACACAGTTTTCAAATCCATTTGTACTCAATGGAGGAGAAGGGTTTTCCAATATCACCGAACGGATTCGGATCGGCGGCTTCGCCGGGGTGGGGAGCAGCTTTTTGACGAAGCGGCCCGAAATCATACTTTTCCTCGACCTCGATCAAGACGGTGAATTTGATGCGGACACGGAACAAAAATCCGCCTACGCACCTCCCCCAGAAGTGGGAAACCAGTCGCCGGACTTAGAGGCGAAAATTTCCATGTGGGTCAGTGGCGCTACCATTGAATACATGTTTCCGCTCTTTAAGGGGCTGGAGGTCTCCGTCGGCTCCCTCTTTGGCTACGGCCGCTTAAGCCTCAATGTTTCACAGACAACCGGAAGCCCTTCTTGGAAAGACCAGTTCAGGTCAGTTTTTCAGATTCGCCCAAATGGTGAAACACCGGTGACGGACGCGAATTCGGACGGCCAGATCACTGAGGCCGACATTACACATGTCAACAACAGCCAGATTCCAACGATTGCTTTCAGCGGCGCCACAACATCGCTCTCGGGGACCTTTGTCAATATTCAACCATATCTTGCGGTAAAGGTTTAACGGACTCACCTGAAACGGGCCTGAATTCTCTGGCGGTCCGGGCGATGATCTATTTTGGGTTATAGTTGCTCACGCTGACGACTGTACAGTAAACTTACCTGCTCGGATCCTGTCCAACTGAGAAAATTGTGATTCCGAAAAATAGAAAAAAACGACTTCTGATAGCCGGAGCGGTCACAGCCGTCTTCCTCTTCACCGCTGCCTCCGTCGGCCCCGCCGCCTACAGCAAGGCGGTCAACATCTACGATAAGATTCGCGTCCTGAACCAGATCATCTCCATCGTCAACGAAAACTATGTTGAACCGGTGAACTGGGACAATGCGCTGGACGGAGCATTCCTCGGCATGCTCGATGAACTGGATCCCCACTCTTCCTACATCCCCCGGGACAAACTGGAGGAGGTGAACGAAGAGTATCAGGGGAGGTTTGAAGGGATCGGCATCGAGTTCGATTTGCTGGGTGGTTATATCACGGTGATTGCGCCGGTGGTGGATTCCCCGTCCGATCGCGCCGGCCTCCAGCCCGGTGATAAGATTGTCGCCATTGATGGCGATGATGCCTACGAAATAACGCGGGAAGAAGTTTACAGAACGCTCCGTGGACCGAAAGGGAGCGCTGTGATGATTACCATTCGGCGCCCAGGCCTGGAAGAAACTTTTGATGTGGAGATCATCCGGGATCAAATCCCCATCTACAGCCTCATCTCATCCTTCATGATTGACGACCGGACGGGATATATGCGGCTGACGAGGTTTGCTTCCAGCACGTCTGACGAAGTCTCTTCAGCCATTGACAGACTGAGATCCGAAGGGATGACACGGCTCATCTTTGATCTTCGCACAAACGGCGGTGGATATCTTGAGCAGGCAGTCAATGTGGCTGACCTGTTTATCACCACGCCGGACACGCTCGTCTACACCGCCGGGCGAAAGTCTGAAATGTCCGAAGTGTACATGGCCAACAATAACAGAGGCTACGACGATTTTGCCGTCATTGTTTTAATCAACCGATGGTCCGCAAGCGCCAGCGAGATCGTTGCGGGCGCTGTTCAGGATTTGGACCGCGGACTTGTGGTGGGGGAGACAAGTTTCGGCAAAGGGCTTGTCCAGCGGCAGTGGCCCCTGAAGGACGGCTCGGCCCTCCGCGTCACCATCGCGCGATACTACACCCCAAGCGGCAGGCTGATTCAGAGGCCTTACGAAAATGGAATCCGCGACTATTATGAAGACTTCGGAAAGAAAGACAGGGAAGAGATGCTCGATTCGCTTCGCACGGGAAAAGCGAAGTATAAGACCAAGAAAGGCCGAGAAGTCTACGGCGGCGGCGGCATCTCTCCGGACGTCCACGTTCCGCTGACAGAGCACACCCCCGGAACGTCACGCCTCGTGGGTCACCCCAAAAGACTGACTTTTAACTGGGGAACAGAATTTGCAAAAGAAAGGAAAGACGGCTGGGAAAATGTTCGATCCTTTAAGAACAAGTTTCAGATCACCGACACACTTTTGGACGACTTTCTCGGCTACGTCGAAAAGCAGGATGTGGAGGTTGACAGGGGCGAAATAGAGGAGGACAGCCGTTATATTAGGTCAGTTCTGAAGGCCGAAGTCGCTGGAGCGATCTGGGGCAAATCGGCGTACTACCAGATATTTGTGAGCAACGATCCGCAGGTAGTGGCGGCCATGTCTCATCTCGATGAAGCGTCGTCATTTCTCTCGTCACACTGACAGTTTTCCGTGAGAACTGATCCAGAGATTCGGCGTTTGATATTCCTTGGCGAAAGCATTATTTTCGTGAGCGTTTCTAAGACTTTAGTAAGGAGAAAACTGTAATGGTTCAGTATTTTTTAGACGGTGGGCCTTTTATGTACCCAATTCTTGGGCTCTTAATCTTTGGCCTTGGGTTTGGCCTGGAGAGGGTTTACACACTGTTTCGCGCATCGGTTGATACAAAGAAATTCATGGACAGCATCCGCACTGCCTTGCACGATGAAGGGCATGAGAGCGCTCTGGAAGTGTGCTCCACGACACGAGGCCCCGTGGCGGAAGTGTTCCATGCAGGATTGAGCCGTGCGCACCGTGGAATCGAAGCGGTGGAGAAAGGAATCGAAAATGCCGGGACTATCGAGATGGCCTTTCTGGAAAAGAACATGGTGTGGCTCAGCACTGTTGTGAGTTTGGCTCCCATGCTCGGGTTCACTGGAACGGTGGCCGGTATGATTCAGGCCTTTGATGATATTAAAGCTGCCAACGACATTTCACCGGCGGTTGTGGCGGGCGGTATTTCCATCGCTCTTCTTACAACCCTGTTCGGGCTTGTGGTGGCTATTATCGTTCAGACATTCCAGAACAGCAGGAGATATACCGAGCGGATCCATGGCGGACATCGCTTTCCTGCTGCTGATTTTCTTTCTCGTCACCACAACCATCGACATGGATAAGGGTCTCGGGCTTGTACTGCCGCCAAAAGGGGAAGAGAAGGAGATTCCGAAGAAGAACATTTCCAACCTTCTTATCAACGCTCGGGGCGATGTTCTTCTGGATAAGGAACCGCTGCAGATCAAAGACATTCGGCAGGTGGTGTTGGAAAAAATGGCCGCCAACGATAAGCTGATTATTTCCGTGAAAACGCACCCCAAAGCGAAGTACCAAACTTACGTGGAGGTGCTTGACCAGCTCAAGATGGCTAACGCCACGCGAATCTCAATTGCGGAGACGGATAAGTGAAGTTCTCCTCAAAGACTAAAGTCTCCGGTGAAATCCCTACCTCTTCCATGCCGGACATTATTTTCATGCTGCTCATTTTCTTCATGGTCACGACAGTGCTCAGAGAATATGAGGGGCTGAATGTGTTCCTTCCGCAGGCGCGAAAAATTGAACGGCTGGAGTCAAAGCGGCACACGGCCCACATTTTCATATCGAAAGATGGGATGATCTCCATTGATGACAAGATTATTCCCATGGACAATGTGAAGCATGTAATGTATGATAAGCGCGTGGCCGATCCCCAACTGACTGTCTCTCTCAAGGCTGACAGGGAAGCGTCCATGGAACTCATAAGCGATATGCACAACGAGCTCCGAGAAGCGGATGCCCTCAAGATTAACTATTCATCGAAAGTCGCGGCGCCGTCATGATCCTTAGAAAAGACCCCAGCGTCTCCCTGAAACTTCGCTATCCCATTGCGGTCCGTGTGACGACACTCATTTCCGTCCTGATGCTGATTACACTGCTTATCGCCTTTCCGCGGTTCGGCGTGAAGGAGTTCCTTGAGAAGGAGATCCACATCGAGATTGAGCAGTTTGACATTCCGCAGACTCAGCAGTTTGAACTGCCCCCGCCCCCCTCAAGGCCGTCTATTCCGGTGGAGTCCGAGGATGAGGATTTGGCCGACGACATCACGATTGAGGAGACGGAACTTGACGATTTCGTGGAGTGGGATTCACCGCCTCCGCCGCCGTCCGAAGGGCCTCGTGTGCGTTTCATCCCTTACGATGATCCACCCGTACCGATTGGTGGCTACGGCGCCATCCAGCGAAACATTGTCTATCCCGAGATAGCCCAGGAAGCCGGGATCGAAGGGACGGTGGTTATACAGGCTTTCGTTAATAAGAAAGGCAAAGTGACGGAGACGGTGGTCTTGAAAGGGATTGCAAATACGGGGCTGGATGATGCCGCTATGACCGCCATTAAGAAGACCAAGTTCAAACCTGCTAAACAGCGTGACAGGGATGTAGGCGTCTGGATTTCCATCCCTGTCAATTTTCGCCTGAAAGGATAACCGCCTCCTTCGGGCGGAGGGATCTGTCGTCCAATGGACTCTTCAGCAAAACTACCCCTCGCCTATACATCACGAACCGACCGATGGTGGGTTGAGCCGCTCTGGACCGGCGCCGGTTTTCTCGCCTTCGTCCTTTACACCACCTGGTCCATGCTGCAGGCCGAGTTCTACTGGTTCAGCGCCGGTGTGGAGGGATTCGGCGGCTATCTCTCTCCCTTCTACTCTCCGCTGATTTTCATCAATCCCACCGTCAGCGGTGCCGCGCCGCTGGATCACGCATGGTTCGGCTCCTGGCCGGGATGGTGGCCGAAACTGATTCCCGCCTCTCCAGCCATCCTGATTCTCATGGGCCCCCTCTCTTTCAGGATGACCTGCTACTACTACAGGAAGTTCTACTACCGAGCCTATTTCCTGTCGCCGCCGGCCTGTGCCGTGGCAGGCATCCCAAGGAAAGAATACAGAGGTGAAACGGCGCTCCTCGTTTTTCAGAACCTCCACCGTTACACGCTCTATATCGCCCTCGCCTTTATTGTGATTCTCACCTACGATGGAATTATGAGTTTTTTCCGGGGCGGGGAATTTGGCGTCGGTGTCGGCTCTATCATTCTGATTATTAACCCAATCCTGCTGGCTGGTTATACTTTCGGCTGCCATGCCTTTCGCCATATCGTGGGCGGGAACATGGACTGCTTCACCTGCCCCAACGGCAAGCCGACAAAGCGGTACAGGCTCTGGAAAGGGGTGTCGTGGCTCAACGGACGACACATGCTCTGGGCGTGGCTCAGCATGATCTGGGTTGCGCTGGCGGACGTTTATGTCAGGATGGTCGCCATGGGGAAGTGGACAGATTTCAGCACCTGGGGGATGTGACTGTGGACATTTCCGACATACAGGTTGTTGAGCACGATGTGATTGTCGTCGGCGCCGGCGGCGCCGGACTGAGGGCAGCTATTGAATGCTCAATACGGGGGCTGAGTACCGGCCTTGTCTGCAAATCCCTCTTAGGCAAGGCCCACACCGTTATGGCTGAAGGGGGCGTCGCCGCCGCTCTCGGCAACGTAGATTCGAGAGATCACTGGAAGGTTCACTTCCGCGACACCATGCGCGGGGGCAAGTTTTTAAACGTCTGGCGGATGGCCGAGCTTCACGCCAAGGAGGCGCCAGATCGTGTCCGCGAACTGGAGGAGTGGGGGGCAGTGTTCGACAGGACAAAAGCGGGCCTCATCAATCAGCGGAATTTTGGCGGCCATCGATATCCCCGCCTCGCCCACGTCGGGGACAGAACGGGACTCGAAATTATCAGGACACTGCAGGATCACGGTATCCATCAGGGGATTGATGTCTATATGGAGTGCACCGGCCTCGACTTTCTGAAAGATGGCGATAAGATTTCCGGCATGGTGGGCATGTGGCGTGAGACTGGGCGGTTTGTTGTCTTCAGGGCGAAGGCTGCCATCGTCGCCACGGGCGGCGGCGGGAAAGGGTGGAAGATAACTTCCAACTCCTGGGAGTACTCCGGCGACGGCTACGGCATGGCCTATGAAGCTGGGGCCGAACTGATGGACATGGAATTCACCCAGTTTCACCCAACGGGGATGGTGTGGCCGCCCTCGGTGAGAGGGACGCTGGTGACTGAGAGTGTCCGGGGAGAGGGAGGCGTGCTGCTGAACAGTGAAGGGAAGCGGTTCATGTTTGACAACATCCCGGACCGCTTTGCCGCTGAGACAGCGGACACAGAGGAAGAGGCTACCCAATGGCTGGCCGGAGACAAGGACGCCCGACGGCCTCCTGAACTGTTGACGAGGGATGTAGTTGCCAGAGCGATCCGGAAAGAGGTAAAAGCAGGACGGGGATCGCCCCACGGCGGCGCTTTTCTCGACATCGCCTCCAAGCGGACAGCCGAGGACATTCAGCGGAAACTGCCGTCCATGTATCACCAGTTCAAGGTGCTGGCAGAGCTGGACATTACTGCCGAACCGATGGAAGTGGGACCGACGCTCCATTACTTTATGGGGGGCATCCGGGTGGATGCCGACAGTCAGATGTCGAGAGTGCCGGGGCTGTTTGCCTGCGGAGAATGTGCCGCCGGCATGCACGGCGCCAACCGCCTCGGAGGCAACTCTCTTTCTGATCTGCTCGTATTCGGAAAACTTAGCGGTGAAGGAGCCGCCAACTACATCAGCGAAATGACATCTGAACCGACAGCTGACGACGATCAGATTCGATCCATTATCCGCAGTGCCACTGATATCCTGAACCGGGAGTCGGGGGAAAACCCTTATCTCCTGCACGAACAACTCGAGGAGCTGATGCAGAGCAGCGTCGGCATTGTCCGGACGGAAGAGCTTCTGACTGAAGGGATCACGGGACTGGACGGACTGAAACAGTCCTTCAAAAAAGTGAAAGCAGCCGGCGCCTCCCAGTTTAATCCGGGGTGGCACGAAGCGCTTGCATTGCGGAACCTGCTGATCACTTCCGAAGCGGTGGCACAGGCGGCGCTGTTGCGTCAGGAGAGCCGCGGCGCCCATACCCGGGTGGACTACCCCGGCGAGCAGGATGAATGGCTGCGGTACAATGTGGTGCTGAGCAAAGCCGATGACGGGTCCATGAAGAGTGAAAAAATTGAACGGCCTGCGCCGGACGCTGAGCTGGATAGAATTGCCGGCCTCTCCATAGAAGAGGTGGAAGCAGAAGTGGCCGGTGAACAGTAAGATGGGGCTGAGGAATTTCAGAATTTTTCGCGGTGACACCGCCGCTGGAGACATGGTGGACTACCAGACGGAGGTGGACAAAGGGATGGTGGTTCTGGACGTTATTCATCGCATTCAGGCGGAGAAAGCAAACGACATGGCGGTGCGGTGGAACTGCAAGGCGGGCAAGGGCGGCTCCTGCAGCGTGGAGATCAACGGCAAACCGAAACTCGCCTGCATGACGCGGATGAACGAGTACGGCGATGATGAAACTATTTCTATCCGTCCCATCCGCTCGTTTCCGGTCATGAGGGACCTTGTAGCAGATGTTTCGTGGAACTACGAGCAGAATAAAAGGATCGCCCCGTTCAAACCGGATACATCGAAGAAAGACAGCAGCGGCGATTACCGCATGATGCAGGAGGACGTGGACAGAATACAGGAATTCCGGAAGTGTATAGAGTGCTATCTCTGTCAGAACGTCTGCCACGTCCTTCGGGATCATGAACAGAAGGACAGTTTCGTTGGCCCCCGCTTCATGATCCGGCTGGCAGGCCTCGACATGCACCCTCTCGATACGGAGGACCGCATCCCTGCCGTCAAGGATGAGTACGGTTCTGGGATGTGCAACATCACCAGATGCTGTACAGATGTTTGTCCTGAACATATTCAGATTACCGATAACGGCATCATCCCCATGAAGGAGCGGGTGGTGGACCGGTACTACGATCCTCTCAAGTGGCTGGCCCGAAAGCTGACGGGCAAATCCAAGTAGGCGCTCCCGCTCAGGTTCACTCATTTTGGCATAGCCAGGCTGTGATGTACATTTCTCCGCTTGAGAGATAAGCTGGCACAGCATGGATAACCACGTCATCGCCGCAGGTGACAAAGCTACCGCTGAAGCGGCCGCCGAAATCCTCTGGCTTGGGGGGAACGCCTTTGATGCGGCCGTTGGGGCCGTATTTGCATCTATGACTTCCGAGCCGGTCCTCACCGGCCCCGGCGGAGCTGGCCACTTTATGGCGTGCCGTTCAGGGGAGAAGCCGGTTCTCTTTGATTTTTTTGCCGATATGCCCGGCACAAACCCAGATGAGACCGACCTCGATTTTTTCGACATTGAGGTCGACTTCGGCGCGGAGCAGCAGCAGTTCCACATCGGGAAGGGATCGGTGGCAATCCCCGGCACGGTGGCAGGGCTGTTCCATGTGCAAGAACAGTTGGGGTACCTCGGGATTAAGGACGTCATGGCCCCGGCCATACGTATTGCAAAAGAAGGGACCACCCTTTCAGATGTTCAGGCTTACCTTATCGATATCCTCAGTCCTATCCTCGTTCAGGACAGAGAAGGGGCCGATCTTTACGCCCCCGGGGGAAAGCTGATCCAAGGGGGCGACAGGTTCGCCATTCCTCCTTTATCGGACCTTCTTGACGGACTGTCCCAGGAAGGGCCAGACCTGATGTACCGTGGAGAAGTGGCCGACAGAATCGTGGAACTGATAGGAGACGGAGGCCTTCTCAGCAAAGAAGACCTCTCCAGCTATGAGGTAAAGGAGAGGTGGCCTCTGGCGACAGATTTTCTCGGGCATAAGGTTCATCTCAACCCGCCGCCGGCCATGAGTGGGATTCTCATCGACTTCACGCTGGCCCTCCTTAACCGTGCCGCCGCTTCGGGAAAAGATATCACTCTTGCAGATGCGGCTCTGGCCCACACACTCACCAACAATGCACGGCAGGAAAAACTTGCTGACGGAGTCGTGGTAGCTTCACGAAAAAAGCTTTCACTAGATTCGGACTTCCCGCAGTTTGTTGACAGTTTAATAAGAAGAGATATTGGTGGAACTGGAGCAGACCCTCTTTCGCACGGCTCCACCACGCAAGTGAGTATCCTTGACAGAGAAGGCAACGCCGCCAGTGTCACCACCACCAACGGCGAGGGGTGCGGGTACATGGTGCCGGGGCTCGGCTTTATGCTGAACAATATGCTCGGAGAGGAAGACCTGAATCCGAAGGGCTTTCATCGCCACAGACCGCGGAGCCGCCTCCCGTCCATGGTGGCGCCGACGATTGTTACAAAAAACGGTACGCCTGTCTTGTTAACAGGAAGCGCCGGGAGCAACAGGATTCGCTCCGCCATCGTGCAGATGATTGTAGAAGTGATTGAGGGAGGAGTGGAGATTGAAGCGGCGACCATCGCCCCTCGGCTTCATATAGACGGCGACACCCTTCAGGCGGAACCGGGAGCGGACGAAGCTGTGCTGGAGCAACTGTCCAGCTTCTACAAGATTCACCGGTGGGATGAAAAGAACCTCTATTTCGGCGGCGCCAATTCTGTAACGCCAGCGGGGGGCGCCGGCGATCCGAGGCGTGGCGGCCACGCCATGGTTGTCTAAGGGTTAGGCCAAAGCCTCTTCAATCAGCCAGCGGAACAGCTTCATTTGGGTGGAATCGTCCTGCATCTGCTCGGGGTGCCATTGAACCGCAAGGAAGGATGACTCACCGTTGACCGGCTCCACAGCTTCGATCAGACCGTCAGGTGCGTAGGCGACAGGAACAAGCCCTTCTCCGAGCCGCCGAATCCCCTGATGGTGCGTACTGTTTACGGTCGGTGTCTCGTTCTCCAGAACATCCTTTAACAAACTCGACTGTTCTACTTCCACAGCATGGTTCACCACTGGCCCTTTATAATCGCCGTGATCCATGGCGCCGGTCAGTTGGGACGGGACGTCCTCGTATAGCGTCCCCCCTTTCATGACGTTGATTATCTGAAGTCCCGCACAGACCGCGAGTACCGGCTTCTGGCGCGCTACAAAAGCATCAAAGATTTTCCGGTCAAAGGAGACGCGCGCCGGATGCATCGGCTCTTCCCCTTTCATATCGTAGGGGGCGCCGCCGTAGATCTCGATGGGAAGGTCGGGCCCGCCGGTGAGGATAAGTCCGCCTAACTGGTCGGCTACATCGGAAACTTTCGATTCATCCTCGGGATAAGTCAATACCAGTGGAATGCCGTCCGCCTTCCAGACGCTCTGACTGTACCCCTCCCGGGCCATGTGCCAGTAAGCGTTCTCCTTTACAAAATAGCCCGGAGCGATGCCGATTAACGGTCTGTTTGCCACAACTCCCCCCTCATGTTTTCGTATAATCTTTCAAGAACTCTTTTTGCTCGTCCCATCGGGCCCTCATGAACTGTTCCACACTCTTCCCCGACTTTCGGAACGCTTCCTGGGTAGAAAGAGTAAAAGGCCCATCTGCCAGAAACTTGTCGGCGAAGGGCCGGAGATAAGACTCACCATCTTTCTCAGACAGCCCATCCATGGCGAGATGGAGAAACTGCCCACATAGCTCCCGCAACGTCATCCCGGCCACTGGCGACTGATCAAAGTCCAGTGTCTGGACTGCACTGTTGAGGTTTGTCCGTTGTTCCATGGTGCAGTCAGAGCAGACTTCCATCGCTTTTTCCAGAGTGGAGGAAGATCGGAGCAGTCCCAGAAAAAATGCCGCAGGTGCAAGTTCGTAGCCAAAGGGGGGCCGGTCCGGACCGCGAATCTCTAGCACATGCTTGAACCGCACCTGTGTAAAAATCTGGTGGAGCGCCGTCATAACGTCGCTTCTTTCGAGCTTTCCGTCGGCGTGGAGAGACGAGAGCCAATCCCCGAGGGCGCCGTCAAATGTTCCAACTGAGCCGTCCTTATCGAAGGTAAATAGCACAGGGGTTTGGAGCACATATTCTCCGAAGTCATCCAGAAGTGTTTCCATGTCACTGATTCCGTGGTCTATCAGGCAGTTGCTCCGGGCGGGATCGGTGTTGCGCCAGATGATCTCCCGCATGTTCCGGAGGCCAGCCGGTTCACCTCTGTAGAACGGCGCATTGGAGAAGAGCAGTGCCGCGACGGGGTGGAGAAAATCCGCCACAAAGGCGAGCCGGGCCGCTTCCTCGAGAGAGGTATAATCGAGGTTGATTTGAACGCTGGCGGTGTTGAGCATCATCTCGTGGCCGAGGCTTCCGGTGTCGCTGAAGCGGGCGTACATCAGCTTGTACTTCCGATGATCGATGATAGTGATATCATCAGCGGGGGCAACGGGCTCCAACGCAAAATCTGAAACAATAAGCCCTTTCTCCCCTGCAATTGACAGAAAGCCTTTCATGTAGCGGTGCCATTTACTGTCCAGACCTTCAAGTGTTATGTGGGGCGCCGAGGCGTATTCCATCTGCCCTCCCGGCTCGATGGTGAGCGCCGGTTCAATCCCTGACCCGGCGCTGGCACACTCCAGTTCGTACCGGAGATCGTGCGTGGAGAAAGTGTCGCCCCGGTCTACAGGAATACGGTTGAGATCGCTGTCATAAACAATGTTCTCCACCTCGACCCCTATGCTGAGGTCACTCTCCTTGCGGAGGTTGGATGCTATGGCGTCTCTGACAGCGGCGGCAATTTCAGGTGAATACATAAAGAATGAACAGTGATTTGCTGTCCGAGATTACTCTCCCCCGGCGACTGGAGGCAAGGGAAAGTTGGCGTGCAAATTTGGCGAAACTGTTCCTGTTTAGTATTTTCTCGCGATGGGGAAGAGACCCTTTTTCATAATGGAGAAAAGACGATGAATGGAACTTCAATATCATTTCAGGCAAACGGAGGCAGTTGCGGGGGGCACCTCTCTTTCCCGGAGTCCGGGAGCGGGCCCGGCGTCATTGTACTTCAGGAGTGGTGGGGCTTGGTCGATCACATTAAAGACGTGGTGGACCGGTTTGCCGAAGCCGGCTTTACGGCCCTCGCACCTGACCTCTACCACGGCGAATCAACGACACACCCAGATGACGCCGGCCGGATGATGATGGCCCTCAACATTGCCGACACAGCGAAAGATCTCGCCGGCGCCGTTAGCTTTCTTGCTGACCATGAAGCAGTCTCCAGCAGCAAAATTGGCACCGTCGGCTTTTGCATGGGGGGACAGCTCTCCCTCTTTGCCGCCTGCGCCAACGATCAGATCGGCGCCTGTGTCGATTTCTACGGGATTCATCCCAACGTCCAGCCGGACTTCGCCAATCTCCGCGCGCCTGTTCTTGGCATCTTCGCCGAACTGGACGAATTCGTAACGCCGGACAACGCCAATGAACTCAAAGCGAAGCTGGAATCCCACGGCCACTCGCCCGACTTCCACATTTTTCCCCGCGTCAACCACGCCTTTTTCAACGACTCCCGCCCGGACGTGTATGATGCTGATGTCGCCGGAAAAGCGTGGCGGCTCGTGAAGGACTTTTTCAGCGAGAATCTGGAGTAGCGATGAATCTCCTCGACAGCCAACGGGAATCGTTCCACGCTCGCGTTATTCTCCTTGAGGGGGACGGACGCTCATCAGCCGTTGACCTGTTGAAAGAGGAGCACGATGTAGCGGTGGCCGACGATCCGATCCATAGTGGTATGGTGATATCCATCAACGGATTGGAGAACAACGACCCCCAATTCTGGCGCTATGCCGTGGCGGGGAGCAAAGTCCCCAAACCGGCGTCAGAGGCGCTCCCGGCGGAAGGGGAGCAGGTGCTCTGGTGGTATGGCGACAGCCCCGATCCCCCAAGCCTCACGTATCCGGGAAACCGTTGAAACAGTTCAGTCTTACCGTGTTTGTATAACCCCCGGCTTAAGCTGTGGGTTAATTTTCTGACCAATTCAACCTGACAGGTTCTACGATCCTGTCAGGTTGCGCTGACCGCAGCCAAGAATCACGGGATTGCTACAGTCGTCCTTCGGAC
>LUME01000003.1_pt1 | contig 67036 bp, 76 predicted proteins | sample 729951 | NCBI WGS metagenome assembly LUME01 (sample SAMN03860271, study PRJNA289734) | marine metagenome | biome: seawater column; feature: ocean; material: water; isolation source: Red Sea water column Station 34 - depth 200m | place: Saudi Arabia: Red Sea | collected 2011-10-15 | depth 200 m | reverse complement strand
GTGTTAATGATGTTAGAAGTGGAGTTAGTGTCACTTTGACTGCTTCTTTGAAGACTGGGTTTTCTCTTTCATAATCTGCCACATATGGCGAGAATAAATAGTAAAATTGGTTGAATCCTGTCATGAATGCAGTACCTGATTCAGTTGCCATAACTTTACCGTCTCTAATCTCTCTCAAGAATTGAACCTGTGGTGCCATCTCAGATCCAAATGCCGCGGTTGCAATTAGACATCCGCCGCCTTCTTCATCAGAACCAGTTACTTCTTGGGAATCTTCAGAAGCTGGCGGTCCTGAGTGAATCAATTTGAATGATTGTATAATGCCAGATATTTCGTCTTCATGATTGTAATAATCAGTTAGATGATTTGTGTATTGAATTGTGTAAACTCGATTATCATCAACAAATACAATTGTGGAGAAACCTACTTCTCTTAGTTCATCATTTAGGTTTTCAAATTTACCTGTTGCACGAAGGATGTATGCAGGATTATCATCAACTGTTGTTGTTCCTTCATCTACAATTGTTAAAACGTTCTGTGTAATCAAAGGGGCAATCTTCGCCTGTAGTTTTTTTACTTCCTCCTCAAGAGTGTCAGATGTACCATCAATGGTTATGGAGAATGCAGGACTCGAAGTTGAAGTTTGGGGTCCTAAAACAACAAGATCAGGGACGTTAGGATCAGTTTTTGGTGGGGATTGTATCAACCATCCAACTGGGGAATTAAAAGAGATTCCAAGGTAGTTGTTAGTGTAAAGTTCAGGTGCGGTCTGCATAATTGGTGTGTCGGTCCTTGTTGGAGGTTTTAGATCCAGAATATTTGAAATTTCACTGCGGTCTTTGACAATTGCCTTGCTAACAATTGCTTTGAATGTTTGAACTGCCTGATCATTTGGCATTGTTTCTAATTCCGCAATTGCATCTAAAGTGTCAAAACTTTCTTGAGTAATAATTCTTCCAAAAACAGTGTATTGCCCATCAAGGAAGGTAGAATCCTTGTGAACAATGAAAAATTGTGAGCCGGCGCTGTTTGGATCATTTGAACGTGCCATGGATACAATTCCTCTTTCATGTACAATGTCATTAAATTCTGCATCTATCATATATCCAGGATCACCTGTGCCCCATAATGACATTGATACGCCAGCTTGGGCAGAAAGTGGATCACCGCCCTGAATCATAAATCCAGGAATAATTCTATGAAAGATGGTTCCATCATAAACTCCATCTTTTGTCAATTTAAGAAAATTTTCAGTGTGGTTTGGTGCATCATCTGAGAAAAATTCTATAACAATGTTACCAGATGATGTTTCTAATACAACAACAGGATCATTAGATTCTGCAAATGTTTGAGGAGTTAATATAATTACAGATAGGGTTAGCATTAGTAAAATGAACTTTTTACTCATGTGGAATGAAAATTTTGTCTATATAAAAATCAGATCTGCAATTGACTTTTAACGATCTATTTTTCAAGTTTTTCTATGGAATTTGATGAAAAAATTCATACACATTTGATGTCTGTCTGGAGAGAATCAAAATCATTTTTTGGTGTTGGTGGGAAAGAAGGAATGTTACTATTAACAGATAATCACTTCATATTTCTAAAAAGGACTGAAAGAATGAAAAAATGGTGGGGTGCAGCAACTAAAAGACAAGTAATTACTTTATTACAAAATAAAAATACAATTCTAAGACATGATGGATATGAAGAAAAAGACTTGGAAATTGATTTAGAAGAATTAAAAGAAAAATACATTAGTAAAATTACATTTGATAATATTTTAGAAATTGAGGACGAGGAAAAAACATGGGGTAGTGTGTTAAAAGTAAAGGTTATTGAGAATGGAAAGAAAAAAGAGTATCAGTTTTCAATTGTACAAGACTGGGTCAAGTATCCAATTAAAGACCCAACAAAATATCTTAGCGTTGATTGGAAGCCGTGTGTAGAGTTCATTAAATCAAGACAGAGAATTACAAAGTAAAATGAACAAAGTTTTTGCTGTGGGAGTAGGTCCAGGTTCACCAAAATATGTTACAGACGTGGTAAAAGAAGCAATCTCACAATGTGATGTTGTAATTGGGTATGGCTATACAATAAAAACAATTGAAGAGTTTGTCAAAGAGAAAAAAATTCTTGAAGTGACGATGCAGAATCAAGAAGATGCATACCAAGAGATTGCAAAAGAAGACAACCACACAATCCTAGTTCCTTTTACAGGTGATGTTAATTTTTCAGAATCAGAAGTAGTAGACAGATTAATAGAGATTTATGATGAGGTTGAAATAATTCCCGGAATAAGTTCAACACAAGTAGCTGCATCACGAGCCAAAGTTCCAACTGACAAGTCCAAAGTTATCACCATGCATATTTCAACATCGATTGAGGAGAAAAAATTGGAGTTACAAAAAGCATTGATTGATGGGTTTAGCGTCATACTTGTTCCAAGACCATGGCCAAAGGTTCCAGAGAAACATTTCATGCCATCTGAGATTGCAAAATATTTGAAACAAAATGGTTTTGAGACAACTAAAATGAAAGTTCATGTCTTTGAGGCACTAACAACAGAAAATGAGACCAGTTTTGAAGGAACGGTTGATCAATTAGAAGGAAAAGAATTCTCAGATCTTTCTGTAATGGTGTTTAATCAAGTAACACTTGAATCGTATATCAATTTTGAATAGATATGCAAAAGGTGACATCGTCAGTTAAGCTTGAAAAAATTTTGGAGACAACTAATGAACGTGATTTGTTCCTAGTAGGACACATGTACATTGAAAACACCATAGATAGAATTTTGGAGAAAAAATTCAACATTCCTTCAAAATCAATTGACAGTACATTGTTTACATCAAATCTAAAAATGGACATACTAACAGAATCGGGTTTGATTAAGGGAAATGTTAAGAAAAATGTAGAGTTAATGTCTAGGATTCGAAATAGATATGCTCACAAATTAGAACCAAATGAACAAAGAATTGGAAACTACATTAGAGAATTAAGCTATCTTGGCGCATCATCTACAAGGACAAGTAAAAAGTTTGAGAAATACAGAATTTGTGTAACCAGAACTTTTTCTGCATTAGAGAAAATGTTGTAAATTTATTAGAGAAAAAATCCATCTTGTATTATGAAACCAGAGAGATGTGCATATTGTGGAGATATGGTTGACATTCCATTTGAATGCACATATTGTAAAGATCCATTTTGTGACGAGCATAGACTTCCTGAAGACCATCGCTGTGTGAAATTAACGGTGATAAGAGCAAAAAAGTTTGGCGAAAAAAAAGTGATCAGAGATGGTGGGCCTGGTTCCAGCAAAATTAAAAGATTTTTTGGAAGATTTCGATAATCTAATATTCTGCTTTTGATGGATCAATTTTCGAACGTCTTGCTTGATAAAATAATGTAGCAGCTAATGCAAGCATCACCAAAATTGACATCCATAATGGTTCTACATGGACATTATTCTCTTGGGTAACAATCATTGAAGGAGAAACAACATAAATCACAGATAAAATTATCATAGAAACTCCCTGCACAGAAAGTTTTTTCCATGAAGGAATTTTGATTGCTCTACTGATTAATTCTATTGCGCCAAGAGCCAAAAATGGATAGATTGTAAAAGCTAAGAAATCAATTATATCAACTGAGCCGGGATGAGACATGTTATTCTTCTATTCTAACTTTTAATGCAATTCCATTTGAAATTAAAGATTGTGCATTTTCGTTAGGGATTGTTGCAATATCTTCAGGTTTGAATGGACCATACTTTTCTAGATCAACACCTACAATTTCGTCAAATTCTTTGACAAATCTGACTGTTACAGGTTTAGTTTTATGTTTTGTAGAAGTAATTTCTAGGAATTTTGATTTTCCATTTACTATCCCAGAGATTATCATGTTTTTTCTCTCATTCATTTCATCGTTTGAATCAATAACAAATTTTTCTTCATCTGTTAGAATACTATAGGATTTTGTTGACATTGCAGAGATTTTTTCTAGTCTTTTATTTATTAAGAGTTCAGTTAGGTTTGTTGCGGTTGAAATTATCTGGTTTTTAGTTTTCTTTTCAATTCCATCGTATTCTTCGTTTTTTAATTTCCCAATAAAGTTAGATAAATTTCTAAAAAAATCAGTACTAAGCTCCTGTGGTTCGTCGGTTTGAAATTCTTGCATGACAATTACATGAAGATTTTTTAGATCTACTGATTCATTAGATGACATTTTAATACAAAGTTAATCTTAAATGGTACGTTTAATTCTTTTAGCTTGAAGTAGAAAATTGCCGTATAAAGTAATAGGTGGTAAAGCCACACAAGTAAAATATTCTTCAGATGAGGTATTCTCTAGAATAAAACACGAGGGGATTAAGTTCTTAGATCTTCAATTTACTGGTCTAACAGGCAGATTTCACCACACAACAATCTCGGCAGACACATTTACACCCGATCAGATGGAAGATGGATTACCAAAATTAGACGGTTCATCAATCGTAGGATTTACGGATATTGCAGATTCGGATTTAATACTAAAACCTGATCCAAGTACATTTGCAATTATTCCATGGGTAAAAGAGAAAAAGACAGCCAGATTACTTTGTGATGTTTATTGGGGCGGAAATAGAGGACGTCTAGAAAGTGATCCTAGAGGAATTTGCCAAAAAGCAGAAAAATATGCTACAACACAAGGATTTGATTTTAGTAATTGGGGACCTGAGGTTGAATTCTTTGTTTTTGATAAGGTTCATTGGGATGTTTTAACACCATACAAAGGTCAATCGTATTCTATTGAATCTGCTGAAGCACCATGGAGCCAAGAAGGAACTGGTTATCCTATGGGATTACAAGAGGGATATTATCCAAGTACACCCTCAGATACACTTACACCATTTAGAAATGAGTGTGTTGATGTTTTGAACGATAGTTTTGGAATTTTATGTGATAACCATCATCATGAAGTTGCAACCGCAGGACAGTGTGAGATTGACATCAAATATGATTTAATGACTAATTCTGCTGACGGTGCACAATCATACAAATATGTTGTAAGAAATGTTGCGGCAGAATTTGGTAAAGTGGCAACAATGATGCCAAAACCAATCTCTATGGATTCGGGTTCGGGAATGCATACCAATGTCAGTTTATGGAAAAAAGATGTGAATACATTTTATGATAAAGACGAGGATCTTGAATTGAGTCAAACCGGCCGATACTTTTGTGGGGGAGTGATGGCACACGCTAAAGGATTAACAGCAATCACAAATCCTACTACAAACTCTTATCACAGATTGGTTCCAGGTTATGAAGCACCAGTTTACATTGCATGGAGTTCAAGTAATCGTTCTGCAACAATTAGAATTCCAGGTCATTTTACAGGAGAAAAATATGCATACATGAAAAGGATGGAATATCGTGTACCGGATCCAGCATCAAATCCTTACCTTGTATTTTCAGCTGTTTTAGCTGCAGGTCTAGATGGAATTAAAAAGAAGATAGAGCCTGGTGATCCGGTAAAAGAAGACATTTACAAAATGACAAAATCAGAAAGAATAAAACATGGTATTGATACTTTACCTGCAAATCTTGGAAGAGCGTTAGATGAACTTGAAAGTGATAGAAAATATCTTAGCCCAATTTTTGAAAACGAAGTTTTAGATAAAATTATTGAATTAGAAAGAAGAGATCATAGAGAGATTGCAATTAGACCACATCCTCATGAATTTTATCTTTATTTTGATGTTTAACCAGAGATTCAAAATAATGGGCGTTCAGCCAGTTCGTGGATAAATATCAACGAAGCGATCATCATTCCCAGTCCACCGCAGATCATCAATGACGTGAATTTTTGATTCTTAACTCCTAGGAAAATTACAATGCCTCCTCCTAGTCCTAGGAAAACTGAGAGCATTCCAAGTGCCACAACTTCAAATTCTGCACCTATAGTCAAAGGTGTAAATATTCCAGAAAGTAATGCGACCGCTGCTACGATGTAAACATATTTTGTTCCAGATAGTAGGATTGATTTGATATTAGTTGATGTTTCTTTGGAAGGAACTTTTTGTTCTGCTAATTCAATTTCTTCGTCTTTTTGAACAGAATCAGGTTTTGGAGCATCTGAAAAACGTCTATGTTTTGCCATTCTAATTTAGTCTAAAATTGATTGATTAAAATTTTTGCTAATCTACATTCCCATTCCAGGTGGCATTCCCATGCCTCCCATTCCAGGTGGCATACCGCCCATTCCACCCATGTCAGGCATTCCGCCTTCTGCACCTGGTGGAGGACCAGCAGATTTTGCCGTAGCAATGACATCATCAATTCTCAAGATCATGCATGCGGCCTCTGTTGCTGCAGAGACAATTTGGTGTTTTACTGCTAGTGGTTCAATAATATCTGTTGATTTCAAATTTCCAACTTTTCCTTTCATTACGTCAATTCCAGTCCATTTCTCGCCTTTGATTTGTTTTGAACGCAGATGAGTTAGTGTGTCAATTGGATCCATTCCTGCATTTTCAGACAATGCTAAAGGAATTGATTCTAGTGCTTCTGCAAACTTTTCAGCAGCCAATTGTTCACGTCCTTGAAGTGATTTTGCCCAGTTTCTAATTTTTGTTGCTGCGAATGTTTCCGGTGCACCACCACCTGCAACTATAGATGGCAGTTCCATTACATCTCTTACAACCATTAGTGAATCATGAACTGAACGTTCAACTTCATCGACAACTCTTTGTGAACCAGCACGTAGCAATAATGTTACAGATTTTGGATGTCTACAACCTTCAACAAAGACCCATTTGTCTTCTTCAATTTTCTTTTCTTGTATTGATGATGCTGAACCCAAGTCTTTTTCAAACAAGTCATCTAGATTAGTTACAATTCTTGCGCCTGTTGCTTTTGCTAGTTTTGACAAGTCACTTTCTTTTACACGTCTTACGGCTAGAATGCCTGCTTTAGACAAGTAATGTTGTGCCATGTCATCAATTCCTTTTTGACATAAAACTACATTTGCGCCAGAACCAATAACTTTGTCAACCATTGTTTTGAGCATTTTGTTTTCTTCATCTAAGAATGACTTCATTTGTTGTGGATTTGAAATGTTAATTTTTGCATCAGTTTCAGTTTTGTTAATTTCAAGTGCTGCGTTTAAGAGTGCAATTTTTCCTTCTGTGATCTTTTTTGGCATTCCAGAGTGAACTATTTCTTTGTCTAAAACGATTCCCTGAATAATTGAAGATTCAGTAATGGAGCCTCCAGATTTCTTTTCTACTTTAATATCATCAATGTCAACAGTGTATTTCTCACCGTTCTTTTCTGCAACGGCTTTAACTGCTTTGACAATCATTTCGGCTAGCTGTTCAGAATCTTTTCTAACTAGTTTAGTTTGCATGGAAGTTTTTGCGATTTTTAATAAAATTGAATTATCAGTTGGTGAAACCTTATCAGCGATTTGATCTAGGAATTCCCTTGCCTTTCTTCCAGCCTTTCTGTAACCATCAACAATAATTGTTGGGTGAACATCTTGTAAAACTAGTTTTTCAGCATGTTCCAGTAAAGCGCCTGCTAAAACTACCGCAGATGTAGTTCCATCTCCTACTTCATTGTCAGTAGTCTTTGAAATTTCAACTAGCATCTTAGCAGCTGGGTGTTGAACATCAATTTCCTTCAGAATTGTTGCTCCGTCATTTGTAATTGTAACATCGCCTAAAGAGTCAACAAGCATCTTATCCATTCCTTTTGGACCTAGACTGGTTTGAACAATTTCGGCTATAATTTTAGCAGCTGCAATATTGTTTTTTTGGGCTTCTTTTCCTTTAACCTGACTTGCATCGTCTTTTAGAACTACAACAGGTAAATTGCCTTTTGGTGTCTGTGCTGCCATTAATCAAAACCAAGATTTTCAAAATATATAGCTTCTTGATTGAAGAATCCAGAAAAGATCGCTGGTCTTAAATTAGGAAAATCGAGTTCAAAGTCATGAGTGATTCAAACAAAGAATCGTATGATAAGGTATTTTCCAGTCTTGAGAAACATCATGAGTGGTTTGAGAACTCAATTCCATTAATTGCTAGCGAGAACATTCCTAGTCCAGCTGTACGAGAAGCTGTGATGTCAGATTTTGGTAATAGATATGCGGAGGGCTGGCCAGGTGAGAGAGTCTATGCCGGATGTACCTACATCGATGAAGTTGAAATTCAATGCATGGAGTTGGCTCAAAAATTATTCAAGGCTGAATTTGCAGATGTCAGAAGCGTTTCAGGAGTTGTTGCAAACTTGGCAATTTATTCTGCTTATTCGAATCCAGGTGATGTAATGATTGCATCTTCAATTCCAGCTGGAGGTCACATTTCTCATGGTAAAAAAGAACATTCTGGAACTGCAGGACTGGTACATGGATTAGATATTGAGTTCTTTGCATTTGACCCTGAAGAGATGACATTAGATGTTGATAAGACAAAAGCTAAAGTAGAAGATTTGAAATCACAAGGACGATTACCAAAAATTGCAATGTTTGGAGGTTCAGTATTTTTATTTCCACATCCAGTAAAAGAATTAGCAGATTTTCTAAAGGGATATGACATGCACATTAATTATGATGCGGCACATGTTGCAGGATTAATTGCAGGTGGAAAGTTCCAAGATCCACTTAGAGAAGGAACAGATACAATGACAATGAGTACTCATAAAACTTTGTTTGGCCCACAAGGCGGATTAGTCTTAGGATTTGAAAAACATGCAGATCCAATTAAGAAAGCAATGTTCCCAGGATTAACAAGTAGTCATCACATTCATCACATGGGTGCAAAGGCAGTAGCATTTGCAGAAGCTTTGGAGTTTGGGAAAGATTATGCGGAACAGACAATCAAGAACGCAAAAGCATTAGCTTCAGAATTAAACAATATAGGATTCAAAGTGCTAGGTGAGAAGAGAGGTTACACAGAGTCACATCAAACAGTTGTAAATGTTTTAGATTTTGGTGATGGGGGAACTATCGAAGCTGATCTAGAAAAAGCAAACATCATTGTTAATCGTCAACTAATTCCTGGAGACTTGAAAGCAAACCGTCACTATATGCATCCGGGTGGAATTCGCTTAGGAACATCCGAGATTACTCGTTTGGGAATGAAAGAATCTGAGATGAAAGAGATTGCGTCTTTGATTAAACAAGTTGTAGTTGACAAGAAAGATGCAGGAGAAATTGCAGGACGAGTTAAAGAGTTCAAAACAGATTTTAAGAAAACACAATACTGTTTTGATAACAAACTTGGTGCCTACGAGTACGTAAAATTACGTTAATTCACATAATCAGTTAACAGTTGTTGAGAACCATCTCCTTTTCCAAAGAGCAGTTCAATCTCATCAGATAAAGTCATGATTCTTCCTTTTAGATATGGGTCAACATCATATTTTGTGACTAGTTTCTTTGCTAATGGTAGATATTTTTCAATTGATGGGCGGGTAATTGTTTGTAATAATTTGTGACCACATGTACATTTTTGAAGTAACGGCATTCGCCTATATTTTGCACCACATGCAGTGCAACGGAATTTTTGTTTTGCATATGCACGAATGTTTCCCATAATATCGGGAATGAGATGCGTAGCAATCAAGTATGAAACAATGTCTCTTGTTTCGACAGCATTGATGATATCTGCATTTCTAATCTGTAGATCAAGTTTGTCAACCATCGATTCAAGTGTAGAATATGCACTGCGTGATTTTGATGAAGTTAGTGTTGTTGTTCCATGTGTGAAGAAATGATCATAGAAGATGTTTTCATCGCCAGAATCTTTTCGCATAGCTAAAGTTTCAATGTTTTTGATGTCACCTGATTTATCATGATTTAATGATGATTCGTAAAATTCAAGTGGGAATTCCTTTGCAACCTCAAAGTTGTGTGCTTGAGTTTGTGCTTCATGTGGTAAGACAATTGGTTGGATTAGGAGAGGTGCATCCATCAATCCTCCAATCTTATCAGATAGAAACTGTCTTGAAAAGTTCAACAATGCATCTAGTAAAAGCATCACAGAGTCTGCATCACCATCTGCATCTCTTCTTTTTGCTGAATGCCAAATTGGACTTGCAAAGCAAACATGGGTTTTGGTAAAACCAACGAGTCTTCCTGTAATTCCAACAGAGGTGTGTGGGGCAAGGCCAATCACTAAATGTCCTAACAAATCTTGCGTGTTTTTTAGGTTGTAAAATGGTTGTTTGCCAAAAAATTTCTGTAATTCAAAATCAATGTATTTAGAAACATTCACTAGATATTCCGCACTTTCTAATGGAATAATCACGTCTTGCATTTTTAATTCAATTAATTGCTCATCATTTGTTATTGGATTCCCATCTACATCGTTTTCATATCCAAGTTTTTTGATTTGATCAACTGTAGTTCCAATCCATGATAGTTTGAAGTGTGTTAAAGGCGAGTTTGTCGCATCAAATCTGACTGTTCCATCTTTAAATACAGATAATCCAAAGTTTTGTCTAATCAATCCTTTTTCTAATGGCTCTGGGATCTTTTCTTGATTGATTAGTTGTTCTACGCCTTTGAATGGTGGTTTTACACGTATCCCAAGTTTTTCTTGTGCCGAAATCAAATTTTGTTTTAGGGGGAATTGTTTGTAAGAAAATCCATTTGCATCACGCTTGCACTTTTCACAGAATGGTGTTTCTAACTCGTCTTTACAGATTCTACAAATGTAGAATTTTGTAGTTTTATTTCCACATTTTGTACAAACTATACCGATTGATGGAATGTTACAGTTATCACAACGGCGATTATTCAAATTTGAGAAAAATGATTCCGATGCAGCTGATGCTTTTAAAATATCACGGGTGATTCCTCCTTTTCCTGCGACTGGAAACAGTACATGAACTGGTGGCTTCATTAAACGTGGAGCTGCTTTTTCAGGTCTTCCAATTCTAACACCAATTGTTGTTGAAAATTTATTTTTTATTTCAATTCCAGTGCTTTTTGTTAATAATTCTAAGACAGAGTCAGAACTATCAAAATCCAGGGCATTCCCAAAAACCAGATGGTTTAGAATTTGAACATCTAGTCCAGATATTATGATTTTTTCATCTGTGACCTTATGTGGGATTCCCAAATTTTCGAGAATTTGTTTTTTTGAAATTTCATAATGAATCTCATTTTCTGATTTCAAAACTGGATTTATGATTTGCTTGAGATCCTCCGGTGTGATAAAATTCCAATAATAGAGGAATTTTGGATGTAGGGGGATCTTCAGTTCTTTTGAGAGTAAAATGGCCTCAACAAATGTCGGAGTCTTTTTTAGAAATTCTAGTCGAGGGTCATTTTCAGAAAGTTTGGGTTTGAGGTACTCAATCCAGACTTCCTCTACCATTGGAGTTGGGATTAATTCTGCATTATTTTCCAAAAAGTCACCAAATGTGATTAGAATGTCGCCTAGATGGAGAATTTTTTCAATGTTGTTTTTTATTTGAATTCCGTGTTCTGTACTTTGAATTTTGACAACTTCGCCTCCCTTTAATCTGACAATTGGCGTTTCAAGTGAATCAACAAACGCAACAGTTGCTCCCTTGCTTGGCTTGTCAAGTTTGATTTGTGTACCTACAGTAATGGTGTGATCCAAAATTTCAGCTATTACAGGATGTAGTCCTACACTTGCAAATCCAGTATTACAAGCACGTCCATATCTGAGTCGAAAGCCTCCAATCTTGTTTGGCATGGACAAGACTGAGCGTCCAGTGATGACTTCCTTCATACGTTTTTCAGATGCGTCGTCACCAGACTCTCCTTTTTGGACCGCACCCTGAACGTCGTGTAGCCATTCCCATCCTTCCAAATTATATTTCTCAATTCGTTTTAGAAGTTTTTTTGATCTTCCAATTAGTCCGTCATTTAGTACACGTAATGCACCACCTCTTACCCTGTCAGTTTTAATTCGTGTCATGTTACGATGATTAACAACTTCATCCGGGTCTGTTCCTTCTCCTTCAAGTTCTACGGGTAGATTTGAGATTACGGTTTTGATGTCATCATCAGATACATGAAACTGAAAACTTTGTTTTGCTTCGCTTTCATAGATTCTTAATTCTTCTACAAATCTTCCAGTCTCGTCATCAAAACAATCGGCTTGATATTTTTCGAGCCCAACTGCACGTCTCACATGATCAGCTATCAACATTGTGACGGCTGATTCTGTTCCTCCTGCAGATCTCATTGGTCCTGCGATTGATACTGAAAGATATTCAGATCCATCTTTGTTGTTTTTAATTTTAATTTCACTAATTCCTTGTAATGGTGCAATTGTAACACCTTCAGTCACAATGGCAAGTCCTACTCGAACAGCATGATCTAATCTATCTTCTAAAGTTGCGTCTGGGGGGAGATACTTTCCTAATGCAATTTCCTTTGACATTATTAGAGCAGCATTTTCTTTTCCAGTTTTATCTAATAATTCACGAAGAGGCATTGCAATGTCAATGTCATGCATTTTGGCGACCCGTTCCGCCAGATCAAATGCGATTTTCGGCTCTATTATTCCAGAAGAGTCTAAAAGCGTTGATTTTGCGTCTGCGGCAGTCTCAAATTCTTTGTATACTTGCTTTGATAATTCTTCGTAATATTCAGAGTAGTTTTGAGGGATTTTGATTTCTTTTAGATAATTTGCAGTGGTAGACATGTAGGAGGTTAGTTTTTGATGGCTTTGGCTATTTCGGTTAGTTTCTGTAGATTATCGCTATCCTCAAGAAGGGTGCCTATTACCAAAGCGTCTGCTCCTGCATCTGTTAGTGATTTTGCAGTTTGGGCATCACGAATGCCACCACCTACGATTAGAAAGCCTTGAAAGACCTTTCTTACAGTTGCAACCATTTCTGGAGTTACGTTGGTTTTTGCTCCAGAACCTGCCTCCAGATAGACAAACCTCATACCAAGGAATTGGGCTGCCAAAGAGTATGCAGCAGCGATTTTTGGCTTGTCAAATGGGATTCCTCTAACATTACCTACAAACCAGGCAGAGGTTCCTTCTCCAATCACCAAATATGATGTTGGGAGCGGCTCCAGACCAAACTTGAGTACGTTTGGGGCGCCAAGGGCCTGTGCTTGTGTGATATAGTAAGGATTTTCAGAGTTCATTAGGGAACTAAACAAAATGGCATCAGCCTGAGGTACGACTCCGGTAATATTACCAGGAAATAGAATTATTGGAATATTTACTGCTTCTTTGATGTTTTTGACGACCTCGGCCATCTCCATTTGATCAGTTGCAGATGAACCACCAACCAGTATTGATGCTGCACCTATTTCCTCAACATTCTTAGCTAGTTTTACAGCAGAATCAATCTGAGATACCTCTGAATCAATTAATACGAATAGTAATGGTGATTTTTTACGCTCAGAAATGAGCAATTCTTCTACTTTTCCAGTCATGATCCCCCTTCAATGAAGACCCTTTAAGTTTTATTCAAGTACTGGTATACAGATTTGTATAGCTTTGAGTGACCCTAATATTTCCAATTTTTCGAATATTTTGAAGGAAATTATAAAAAAATCACTATTTACTGAGAGACAAATTGAAATTATTCTAAAATCAAAGAATCTATCTGATGTTGAATTTACTATGACTAAAGGTGCGTATTACAGGCAGGTTTCTCAATCTAGGGAGAAGCTTTCAGGCTTGTATTATTCCTTCATAGTTCTAGGCATATTAGGCGTGGTTTTGCCTGATGATATTGATGTGATATCAGAACTCTCCGAACGAATGAGTGTGATAAAAGATGGTGATGTTTTCCCTGAGAAGGAACAAGAAATCATTAGTGTGATAGAACGTGTGGTTAAGCAGACTACAGCAATGTGATTTGTGCCTAGTAGAGATGTGTGAGATGTGTTTCTGTGATAAGGTTTTGATTAATCTAAGTGTGAATTAATGTTGTCCAATCACGATAAATCACAAATTTCTCATGATATGTCATGATAATTGAGATACCTGACTTGGATGTGATATTTGGGTTAGTTTTGGCCTTCATAGGGGGTCTAGTCACGTTGTTTGTCTATAGTAGATTAAAGGCAGTTTCAGCCTCTGATAACCAAACAAAGGCAGATTTGGAGCGTATGGAGTTCTATGAAAGGCAGTTAATTGATCTTAAAATAAAATTAGATGCTATTGACTTGGAAAATCTTACTTTTTCACAAGAAACACCACAAAATGTTGTAAAAAATGAGGAAAAGCCAGAACAAGTTGTACAAAAACAGGTAGAAATTGTGCCTCAACAGGTTCCAGTACCACCAAGAGTGGATAGAACACCTAACATGAGCAGTGATAATATTGTTGAGGCTATATTGAGGTTAATCACAGATAGGTCACGCACATCACGTGACATTCAAATCACATTAGACAAGAGTCGGGAGCATATATCACGAACCATGAAGAAAATGGCCGATGATGGGTTGGTGCAAAGAAACACCAATGCCAAACCATATAGCTATTCAATTACTCAAAATGGTCTTTCTAGATTGTCCGGACCTGGTATGGGACATGAACCGTCTGGATCAGAGCCTCAAATTGTAGCATCTAAAACCACCTAATTGGTTAATTATGGGATTTTTTGACTTTATTGGGTTGTGTTTGATTTATTGATTTTTTGGTGATTTTACTAAGCTTTTTCATCATAATTTATGAAAAAACGAAGAACATAATTAATTAATACTAGTTAATTATAAATTACAATGTGAGTGAGGTTCCTGAAGAGTTAGTAAAGATTACATCTGGAGGCACTATCTCAATTCCCAAGCAGTTTAGACGGTATTTGGAAATGCAGAAGGGGGATTATTTGAAAATAGGTCTTGAAGGTGACCATTTGGTGGTTAGAAAGGTTCGTATTTCATAAAAGTCCACCCAAATCAGAATATTTTTATAGATTTGTGTTATATATGACCCATGAGTGACACAAATACTGAAAAATGGAAGACTGTTAAGGTACCAAAAGGACTTGCAGAACGAATTGATGAGTTTGTAAAAAGCCAGGATGCATATCATCTTGGGTTGACATCTAATTCACAAGTTGTTGCACATGTAATACGACAATTTCTAGAAAGTAAAGGATCTACAAAGTCTTTAGAGCATGAACCCATACAATAAAACTAGTTTTCTGACATCTTTGGGGTGGAGTTTGTGAGTTTTAGTGTGTGATAAGCCCATTCTCTGCCTTTTTTGGCTCTTTCCACCTTGTTTTTGGAGGTAAATCTGGCCAAATATGTTGAAATTACACTAAGTTTGATTGGCTCATTAAATTCATCTTCATATCTTTCCAATATTTCTGAGGATGTAAAGCGCCCAGTAGGGTAATACTTGTCAACTATATGCCAAATCTTACCACCAACTGACTCTATACCAGGATTGTTTGCAGGCTCTTCAATATTCATCAAGTCTAACAAATCGAAAATTTTGAGGACCTTATCACGATTGATGTTGCCTTCCAAATTGAACTTGTACTTGGCTCCATCCTTGTCCTCTAGATCTATCCTAATTCTTTTTCCTGCCATTCAGATCAATAAGGATCCAACCTTAACTCATCAACTGATCTTCTGAGATTTGTTAACTAAGAGGTTTGTTAACATTGACACGCCTAGGTCACGCCTGGGTGTTTTTCTTATTTTAACAAAACTAATTCCCACACCACCAAAAATTGAGGTAATTTCACGCCTAGACTGGAAATAAAGGGGTGGTCTTGTGATATTAACATTGTTAACAGCCTTCTTCACGCCTAGACTGGAAATAAAGGGGTAAAATGGCCTGCTTTTCATCTTTCTTAACACATCCTTAACACTTGTTAACCATCCTCAGGTTTTGTGTTTTTCTAAATACACCATAAATTTTGTTTTTTATTTGTTTTTTGTAATATCCCACACACCTATTTTTCCAGTGGTTCCTTTACTAATTTTTTTAAAATGAGAATTCATATTCATATTAATTTTATTTTATTTTATTACACAATCTAGTTTATCATTAGAAATGAAGGTGTCTGGGAGCGATCCTATCGATCTGAGAAGAGTCAACAAGAACGATCAGTCTTGTGAAGTTTTTCAAAAAGATCAGTTGAACTGTTGTTTTGAAATAGTAAATGATCTCATATGAGTACCACCACAATCGATCCAATTGACCGTCTTTTAGATGCAGCCCAAAACGGCAAAACCATAATCAAGAACAGAGACGTACTTCACTTCACATTCATACCTAATCAAATCCTTCATAGAGACCCTGAGCAGGAAAAAATCACCCAATCTTTACTCCCAATTTTAATGGAATCAAGACCATCAAACTTACTGGTGTATGGTAAGCCTGGAACAGGAAAGACGCTGGTAATCAAAAAAGTACTATCAAAAATTCAAAAAAGAGTTGAAGAGGGATCATTTCCAATCAAACTAGCATACACAAACGCAAAACAAGAGACAACTCTATACGGATTACTAGTCTCATTTGGTCGGCAATTAGGATTGGGCAGCCAGAAAACAAACGATGAGAAGATGTGGCTCCCAAGCACAGGACTATCAATTAGTGAGGTCTTCAATAGAATTCTCTACATATTAGACAAGAATGAGACTAACGCGGTTTTCGTAATTGATGAGATTGACTATTTGGCAGAATTAATCCAAAAAACAGGTAAAGATGTACTATACCAAATTACTAGGGCAAATGAGAGGTTAACCACCGGCTCACTCACCCTAATTGGTGTTTCAAATGATCTTACCTTCAAAGAAAGACTGGATCCACGGGTTATCAGCACTTTAAGTGAGGAAGAGATAATTTTTACAAATTACAATTTACCACAAATTAGGGAAATATTAGATGCAAGAATTGAGGCGGCCTTTGATCAGGATGTGGTATCTGAGGCAGCATTGAACCTATGTTCGGCTATGGCTGGAAGAGAATCAGGTGATGCAAGACGAGCATTAGACCTTCTCCGAGTAGCAGCCGAAATAGCTGAAAGAAGCCAAGTTCCAACTGTAACAGAAGAGCACATCAGATTGGCAGCCGAGAAGATAGAGGAAAACAAAGAGGTAGTGGCACTTCGCTCATACCCACTACATGAAAAACTACTAATCCTAGCAATCATGAAATCATCAGAGATTTCTACTGGTGAGGTATATTCCACCTACAAAAATCTCTGTAAAGATATACGCCAAAAAGAGCTCACTCAGAGAAGAGTCACCCAAATGCTTAGTGAGATCGAAATGTCAGGAATTATCGCTGGTCGTATAGTCCACCAAGGAACTCATGGAAACACCAAAAAATTCAGAATTACAATCTCATCAGATATGGTAAAATCCACCTTCAAAGACGAGATGTTATTACAAGACATCCTCTAACGAGCCTAAATTAGAGGCTATATTATATACACTCAAAAGATATTTCATCCATTGGATTTATTCAAAAGAAAATCTAAAGACACAACAACCCTAGTGTGTAAAATATGTGGCATGAAATTCTCTGAACCTGAAAGAACAATGAGACATATGATTAGAGCACATTCAAAACCACAAAAAAAGAAAAGGATGGGTAGTGGTAAATATAATTAAAGGACCCACTATGAGTTCAAATCCGCCAGCACCTAACTCAGTTTCTGGGGCTCGGAATATTTTGGTTCGATAAAATCTGATTCTTGAACACGAAAGTCCTTTTGAAAGACCTTCATTGTTTGTAGGTTTACTATAATGGCCATTCCAGGTGTAGGAGTAATCCCCACACTTTCCTGAAAATCAGTCTGTCTTTGCCAAGCTCCAGAATTGATTATCAATACCCCTTTGTACATATCAAGACCTACAAAATGAACATGCCCAGAGTGGAAGATGTCTGGAACATCATCAATAACCATCATATCTTCTGTTTCAGGCGCAATTGGGGTTCGACTTCCATAAATCGGACTCATATGTCTAGCCTTTAGAAAATATCTCATTACAGCAGCTGGCTTGTCATAACTAACTCCAGGCGTGGTTCTAACAACATCATCAATGGATTGGCCATGATACATCAGGACCTTAACCCCATTTAGGGAGACCATTGATGGATTTCCCAACATAAAGAAATTCTCTCTATCCCACAATTCAGAATTATACATCTTTGGAATTGCTGGTTGTGGAAGTGCCTTTCTTCCCGCATCATGATTACCAGATATGAGAAAGACTTTGATGTGTCTTGGAATTTTATCCAAAACTTCAAACATCTTCTGTAGTTGAGCCTCAGTCGTTAATTGACTCAAAGTCTTATCCTGTCCTGGAAAAATACCAACTCCGTCAACCAAATCACCGCCTATTACAACAAATCTAATCTTTCTAGCAATTGGGTCTGCACTGGAAATCCAATTGATAAAATCTGATAACTCATCTTCCATGAAAAACTTACTTCCAACGTGCAAATCTGATAGAAATACAGCATACGTCTCAGTCTTTGAGCGATTTGTGGTATGTTCTGGAATGTCTGGGAGGAGGATGTCTTTTGCAAAAAATCCCCCATTCTTAGCTGGAATTATTTTAAACATTGCAAACTGGTCCATTAGTAAAGTATCTGCAGCCTCCTTCAACTCGCCTTCAAACACCACTATTTCCATAGAGCTAGTAGGATCTTCAAGAGTGATTTTTGTGATGTTTCTATCAGATTTTCTATCAGAGACTAATCCCCAAACAAATAACTCATCATCAGTCTTTGTAACTGACTTGATAGATGCAATATCTCTGACCTTCTTTGACTCGGGTCTGTCTGACATTATCTGCTTTAATTTGTCAAATCTACTAGCAAACAATGCTCCATAACCCTCAACCCCTTCAGCTGAGGTAATCTTTCCAGTCGGGTCTGATAAAATTTCGAATTCCACCTGATGCTCTCCATCATCTTTTATTCCCAGGTAAATCTCAAAATCCTCCTCGTTTATCAAAAAGACTTTCTGCTTGGTCTTTTCTTTAACAACATCCTTGATAATCTGACCCAATTCTCTAACATTAATTTTATGCAAAATTTCCAGAGCATCTGGATGAATCTGGAATCCTTTATTCAAAGCATAACTAACAGCCAAAGAAATTTCTTTATCCATTCCAAATAGTGATTAATGTTTTAATTAAATCTGTTTTACAACAAAACCTCAAATATAGATCGATTAAATGTGCACCATGCTGACCATGAAAAGAATAATTTTATTTTTCATTTTTACAGCAATTTTTGCTGTAGTGTATGGTTCATCTGCCATACTAAGCGAGCCTACTGAAGCAGAAGTTCAAGAAGTAATGGATTTTTTTGATTCTATAGTAGACACAATAGATGGAATTGGTATTTTTGTACATAATACGACAATTGCAATTCCAATGTTTATTCCGGGCTTTGGTGTTGCATGGGGATTATTCTCTGCATATTCAACTGGATTTGCATATTCTGCAATCGCAGCAGCCAATCCAGAGATAGCTCAACTAAATCCTCTTGCTGTACTCTTAACACCATTTGGTTTGATGGAGGTTGCCGCATATTCAATTGCCATGTCACGAAGTGCATTACTAGCAAAGAACGTAATTCAAAAAAACTGGAATCATATCAAAAATGAAAGGCTCGTAATAGCAGTTGAAATTGGAATTGTTATTGGACTTCTATTAGTTGGGGGAATAGTTGAGATGTGGATGATAGAGACAGCTCAGGGTATGGAAGGTATAGTATAAAACACTCAGTAGAAAAAGAATTGATATGTCAAGTATGAAATGTGTAACATGTGGAATTGGATTCTTTTCCCCAGATGGAAAAGACAAATGTTCCAAATGTAGAACAAACGAATCTCAGATGTCTGAGGGACATGATGGATGTGGTTGTGGACATGATCACCACTAAATTTTATTTTTCTATAACCAAGTAACATTTTTACGCACAACAAAATTCATAAAATTCAACTTTGATACAAGATAAGGTTGTAGTAATTACTGGTGGTTCTAGCGGAATTGGCTATTCAACTTCAAAAGCTCTTGCTAAAAAAGGAGCAAAAATAGTTGCTGGAGCAAGAAGATTAGATAGATTAGAAACTTTGAAAAAAGAAATTACGGATGATGGTGGTGAAATTATTATCTGTGAAACAGACGTTACCAAAAAATCTGATTGTGATAATTTAGTTAAACAAGCAATTGACAAGTATGGAACCGTAGATGTTTTGATAAACAATGCAGGTTTAATGCCTCTTAGTTTTGTAAAATCTCTAAAAATAGATGAATGGGATAGAATGATAGATGTAAACATCAAAGGCGTACTCTATTGTACTGCAGCAGTAGTTCCTACAATGATTGAGAAAAAATCAGGTCACATTGTAAACATCTCATCAGTCGCAGGAAGAGTTGTCTTCCCTGCAGGAAGTGTGTATTGTGCTACAAAACACGCAGTTACTGCATTTTCAGAAGGATTAAGACAAGAACTTAGTGTACGAAAAAATATTCGAATTACCAGTATTGAACCTGGGGTTGTACAAACCGAATTAACTAATACAATTACTGAAAAAGCTTTAGAGGCATTTGTTGAAAAGCATAAAGAAATGGAAGGATTAAAGGCCGAAGACATCTCAAACGCAATCATTTTTGCAATTGATGCGCCAAATCATGTCAACGTAAATGAAATTTTAGTAAGACCAACTGCTCAAGAAGTATAATTATTCGGATTTAGTTTCTTTTTCTCTAGACATATGTCCTAAAAGTGCCTTTATTTCTTTGCCCATATTATTGGGGTCTTTTTCCAAATCTAATTTTTCAGTTATAGTATCTTTCAACTGTAGATTTTCTAATTCTATTCGTCTTTTCTCTACACAGTGTAAATGATCACTATCTGTTGCAGAAATTTTCTTACAAATAGAACATGTTCCCATACTCTATTTTGGACTCACCACGATTTAATTATTTCATATGTGTTTCATGCTTGAGGGGACGTCGTCTAGTTTGGCTATGATGCCAGTCTGGGGGGCTGGAGGTCGGAGGTTCGAATCCTCCCGTTCCCATTATAACAGATTTAATTTTTTTCTTTTTTCGTGGTTTTTTGTAGTTTTAAACCACTGGTAAGACTCTCAAAATTTTCTAACGTTGGATTTTTTTTATATTTTCTAATTAGTTCAATAATCTTAATTTTTGTGGGCAGTTTGATTTTTTTCTGAATGATTTTTGCTAATCCTGTACCGATAAAAATAGCCTGCGTTGCACCTGTGACATTTGACGGCTTTCTATTTGCACTTGAACTCTCAAAATCAATTATTGTGTTTCTCTTTTTATTAACTATGACATGTTTGTCAATTGTACTTAATTCTCCATGATCAAGCCCTGCATTGTCTAAAAGAAAACATTCGCGCAAAACATTGCTGATAACTGAACGAACCTCTTTAGATTTTATCTCAGATTTTTTTGCCCAATCAATAATTTTCTCTCCATCAATGTATTCCATCACCAAAAAATTTTTTGAATTTTTGATAAACTTGGGACCTATGCCAATTTTGTTAGCAATTTTTAGTAATTTAGCTTCATTCGTCATATTTTTTCTAGGTGAATCAGTTCGTCTGATTTTTAACGCTACTACATTACTTCGTTTTTTTGCGAGAACCACCATGCCGACATAACCCTTCCCAAGTATACGACACTTTTCAATCTGTAACGGTCCTGTAAATGAAACGTGCGTAATACCTAACTTTCTTAATTCTATGATTCGTTTTGTTATTTCAGACTCTGTTACTTTTGGAAAAGTAAGAATTTTCTTGTAAGGATCTTTTTTGAAAACACTAATTGGTTGAAAATGTTGTTTCATCAGTAGTTATCAGATTTGAAATGCTCTTTTTAACAGATATGTTTTGTTTGCCTTCTCCACTTGTAATTTTAAAACCAGTTCTGAAATCTCCTCTTAGGCCTTTTGGAATCCCTGATTCACCAATACGATTTTTTATTAAATCACTAAGAAACGACTTTGCGTTTTCATATCTTCTAGTTTGAAGTGACTGTAATTTTCCATCCTTGTCTGCCCACATTAATTTAGATTTTTTAGAATTAATGTTGATAAATTTACTTGAAAAATTCTCAGAAAACACTTCAGGTCCTACTCTAATCTCATTTTTAGAAATTGTTAACGATTCTAATAAAAATAACAGACTAGCTTTATCTTCATCGTACACAAGTGCATCATTTCTAAGAACGTTAAATCCCTCTTTAATCATCTGAGATTCAATTGAATTCGAGGCTCGTTTAATCTGTCCATATATTATATCCTCACTTCTTTTTTTGTACTTGAAATTAACAACTAACGTATTCTTTGCTAACTCCTTAGGAACTCTCACTTTTGTTTTTTGTTTAAAGTATGAGATTGAACTTTTTTTCAAGAAATTTCTAGCAATTAAAACAAAATTTGTGACATTTTGAATTGATATTGCTGCACCGAGATTTCTATTCCTATCTATTGGGTCAATAATGACAATCGGAGACTCAAATCTCCTTGGCGATTCGCCTATCATTTCATTGTTATCAAGTTTGGAAATTTTCTTTAACACATTTTCAAAACTTCCTAAATAGTAAACTAAAACTTCACAAACATACCCACTAAATCCTTGTTTCGCAATCTCTGCACCATACATTCCATTTATTTTTAAAAAACATTTCAGAACTCTAATATCGTCTTTCATCGAGCCTGTTAGTTTCTCACTCATAAATTCTGTATGAAACGTTGATCTATCTGCCGCACTCTTCCACTCTCCTTTTTTTATGTCATAGCAAGGAACAATGTTTACTCCCACTCCGTCAATATTTGCTTCAACAAACGGATGTTCTGAATATCTTACATATGGTTTGAATTTTTTTAATGAATCAAATCCAATTTTTTTACCAATTGTTTCAAAATTCTTTTCAGTTGTTGTTTTTTTAAACTTGACAAAAATATCAATATCAATTTTCTCTGGAGTCCAAGTCTCTTTTGCATATGAACCCCCAAAATGTACTGAAACAACCGATTTTTGTTTTTCAGCTACTTGATTCACTAAACTAAAAACTTGATTTGCAATCTTGTCAACTCTCTTTCTTTGTGTATGATTTGGAATTGCAATTTCTTTTGATTTTTTTATAACATCAGTTTTCATTTCCATTGACCTCCAGTAAATCTGAATATTCTGGTCCTTTTGGACTTAAAACACTTCTTTTTAGTTTAATTTTTGATATAATTTGTGAACCAAAATCAATTTGAGCGTGTTTACTCATCTGCATTGTGATATCGCCAATCTTGTGTTTTACTCTTAAAATTGTCAGGTGTGGTTTGAATTTTTTATCTTTTTCAAAATCTAATGCTGACAGCTTGTCTGCTATCTCTTTTGCTATCTCTGAAAGTTTTTCAGCTCCTTTTTCATCACAACCAACCCAAATTACACGAGGGTTCTTCAAACTTGGAAATGCACCCACTCCTTTTAGTGATAAATCAAACTGCGAAAACGCTATTGTTTTCAGCACATCTCTTACTTCGGCACATTTTAGTTCATCAATTTCGCCTAAAAATTTTAAGGTAAAATGAATTTGATCAATTCTTGTGGGCTTTGCTTCAATCAATAACTCTTCTTGAAATGTTTGAATCTTGTTAAGAATCTCTGCATTAGAAATCTCAACTGCAACAAACACTCTCATAAAAAACAAAACATTTGTAATTATTTATCGCTACCTTCATAGACTAGTCATTCAAAAATAATCTGTGTCAAAACTAGTAGTTTGTTTAACTGGAATGCCTGGGGCTGGAAAGTCTACAATTGTTTCAAAATTAAAAGAGCAAGGATATGAAACCTTCAATCTTGGTGATGGCGTTAGAGATGAAGCAAAAAGACAAAATTTAGAACCTACTGGAGAAAATTTAGGAAAATTAATGTTAGAACTACGTCAAAAAAATGGGCCTGGGGCTGTTGCCCAATTAATTAAAGAATCAATACAAAACTCAACTCATGAAATTATCATTATTGATGGTATTCGTTCCATACATGAAATTAATGTTCTAAAAGAAACTGGAAATGTCAAACTTTTGGCAGTAGATGCATCTCCTGACACAAGATTCAATTTTCTCAGTGAGCGTAAAAGATCCGATGATCCGCTTACAAGAGAAAAGTTTGAAGAACGTGACAATCGTGAAATTGGCGTGGGATTACAAGAAATCATTGAACTTGCAGATCAATCAATTGAAAATAACAACGTAACAATTGATCAAATGGTAGATTCAGCAATCAAAATTTTTCAAAACTGGACAGAAAAATGAATCAAAAAACAACAATTCAAATTTTCTGTGAAATTAATCCTTCTGAAGACTCTGAAAAAGTAAAACTTGCAGTAAGTAACATTTTTCCTGATATGGAATTAGAAATATCTGATACAGACATCACTGGAAAAACAAACAATCTTGCAATTTTATCTCAAATTTCAAAATCAATCCATGAAAAAAATGTGAAAAACACATACCAACGAATCCTCAAAAGTAATAATGATGGTGAATCAACCTGGTTTTATCTCAATAAACAGGCTGCATTTGTAAATACTGTAGCTTTGTGTAGTGAGGCAAATGAATCATCTTTAGGTCCAATCAAGGTGGTTTTACGCTCAAATGACATAGAACAAGTCATAGACTCGGTAACGAATTAACAAACTAGCTATTTCTAGCCATTTTGAGAACTTTTTTTTAGCTCAGTTATGAAAAATTGATTTTTACAGGATTATCCATGAAGATACAATTAGCAATAATTGGTGCTGTTCTAATAGCTGGAGGAATATTTTTCCTGCCTGAGACGGTCAGCCAGTTTCCTGCCGGTGCAATGATTCTTGATGCATTAATTGAAGATGCTACTAATATCAAAGAATACAATACACACACAAGTCAGGCAGGTGATGTATTGTATGATGTAGGACTAAATGTTGGTGATACTGTCACTGATGTTGCAGATCAGATGGAAACCACCATCGATGAAACGGAAATTCCTGAAATTGATTTCTTAAAATTTGAAGATTAGTCTAAATCTCAATTTCAAGTAGATCTTTTGCTGCAATAGTTGATTCATGAATCTGTTTTGCCTCATTTAACAAAACTGATTCATCACTGTACCTTGCAGAAAAATGTGTTAAAATAAGATTTTTCACATTAGCTTTTCTTGCCAATTCTGCTGCTTCTTTTGCAGTTGAATGATTTGTTTCAATTGCTCTGTCCTTTAGCTCAAATGAGAACGTACAATCAAAACTCAAATAATCACTATTTTTGAAAAACTCTTCTAATTTTTCAGTAGGACGTGTATCTCCTGAAATTCCAATCTTCTTACCGGCTCGTTTTTCTCCCGTAACTTGTGACGATTCAATCTTCTTACCATCTATTTCTATGGAATTTCCATTTTGCAACTCTTGCCATAATTTTCCTTCAGGAATTCCTAATTCTTTCGCTTTATCTGGATAAAAAACTCCAGATCTTTCATTTTCTTCAAAGTAATAGGAAAATGCAGGAATTCCGTGTTGTGCTTCACAACATCTTATTTGATAATTCTTTTCGTTTACCACGTTACCCTCTTCCACAATTGTAATGAAAACTGGAAATGGTAATCCAAAATTTAATACCTTGATATTTGCTGTAATGAACTCCTCAATTCCAGCAGGACCGTAAATCTCAACACTCTCTGTTCTTTTTTGTAATGACATTGTTTGGAGAAGACCCAAAATTCCTAAACAATGATCTCCATGAAGATGTGTTACAAATATTTTCATTTTTTTATTCCAAGGTAGACTTGCCTTCAAATATGCAACTTGTGCTCCCTCTCCTGCATCAAACATCAAGACTTCGTTTTCGCGTACAAGGCAAATGCATGTTAAAGAGCGTTCAACTGTTGGTGCCGCAGCAGATGTTCCAAGATAAACTAGTTTCATAATATTATTTTCATTTTAATGCATCAGAAATAACTTTTGATACATCTACCTTTGCAGAATCTCCTGGTATCGTATTTGTGCTGATTATTTGAGAGACTCCTGTGTTTTTGATCTTTTTTGCAGCATCATTTACTAATAATGCATGAGTGCATGCAACAAAAACGCGTTTACATTTCTGTTTCTTCAAAAACTGAGTTGCCTTGATGATACTTCCTCCGGTACTTATCATGTCATCAACTATGATTAGATCTCTATTTTTCACCTCAACTTTTCCAGAAAGAATGTTTACCTTTCCAGTTTTCCTATCTCTGTGTTTTTTTAATGCAATAAAATCAGTTTTTAAAAGACTGGCAAATTCTTTTGCTCTTTCCTGACCGCCTAAATCAGGAGATACTACAAGCGGATCTTTCATTTTCATTTTCTTAAAATATTTGACCAATCCCTCCATTGCTGAAACATTCTCTGAAGAAATCTTTAGCTCTTTTAATGCCAATTTGCTGTGAATATCCACTGTCAGTACTTTTTTCACACCCGATGCTTTGAGTAATTTACCAACTACGCCAATGGTAATTATTTCTCCATCCAGAAATTCTCTGTCTTGTCTTGCATATCCCATGTATGGAATTACAGTATAGATTTTTGAAGAAAATTTTTGAATTTTTGAGACAATGCTCAATAATTCTAAAAGATTTGTATCGACTGGTGGATAAGTTGACTGAACCACAACCACTATGCTCTTTTTTGGAATTTGATTAATTGTTATTTTACTTTCTCCATCCGGGAACACTTTTCTCTCAGTCTTTACATATGGTGCCTTTAATCGTCTAGCAATCCTCTTTGCTAAATCTGATGATGCATCTCCACCAACTACTGTGAACTTTGCCATTAAATCAACGAATCAAAACGGATTCTTAAGTTTTCGTAAGACTATTTTCCAGCCTGAACTCTTTTCTCTTGACAAGATAGCTAGCAACTGCAACTATCACTACTCCCACAATTTCAACTCCAAGCCAGTCCAAACCAGCAAACTCTATTCTATCTAAAATGAATGGCGAGAATAGCGGGAAAGTTGTACTTGAATTAAATCCAACATCTGCAAGAAATATGTCAAATGCAATATGTGACAGTACTGCTGCAAATGCCACCGCGCAAACTCTTAGATCCTTTCCACGAAGAATCATAAAAAATATTATTGATGCTATGACTGCAAATGGAATTGAATGACTCATTCTTGAAACTAATTCAATATCTAAGAATTGAAGTAGATGATCTGCATCTAGCAAAATCGCAAAACTTCCTCCAAGGATAATGTATCTTATGCTTAATGTTCCAAGCCCAATCACTGCTCCCCAAAAAACATGCCCAATTACATGTTCAACAGTTATGCCGCTAACCACCAATGGATTTCCGATCACAAACGTATGCTCACTATCAGGAAACAATCCTCCAATTACTGAAAATGCAAATGAAATTACAGCAAAAATTATCGAATTTTTTAAAATGAATTTAACATGATCCTTCATCATATGAAAAGAAATTTCTGAATAAATTAATGATTACTATTCATCTGCAGATTCACCACGACCCAAATCGCCCATTCCATACTCATCCATTACTTCTTTACGTTTGGAATCAAGTTGGTTAATCTCTTGTTCTTCGCGTTTTTCATCACCTTGGTAAACAGTTCGAATTGGCCATGGAATTCTAATGTCATATTTCTTAAACTCTTCATACATGATTAGCCGCATATCGCTTTTTGTCTTGAACTGCGCACCATAATCTCTAACGTAAACCCACATTGAAAAGTCCAAGGCTGAATCATTGAATTTATCAAATCTTACAACTGGTTGTGTTACATCAACATGAATGTCCTTGTCACATCCACAACTAGGTTGATTTTCTTCAAGATACGGACATCTGTTTTGTCTTACTAGGTGTCTTCCTTTAGCATCTTTGGCTTCAATCATTGCACGTTTCCCAATTTTAACTAGAATTGATGTAACTTGTCTTGGATTATTCAAATAAGAAACGCCAACCTTTACTACCGCAGGAACAAGTTTGATCTCTTTTGTATAATTGATTATTTCTGCACTAACTAATTGTCGTGTTGGAATAATTGCAACTGATTCATTTAATCCGTGGCGGATATATGTTACTCTTGGTGTAATCTTATGCACATAACCATTATAACCACTTTCTAGCTGAACTCTATCTCCTTCTTTAACAACCTTATCTTTTCTAATTAGAATATATGAAAAGTAATTCTCTAGTGTTTCCTTTAGTGCCAGTCCAACACCAAATGCAAGTCCACCTGTTGCAGTAGCTAAAACTATTAGATCAACTTGCCACCAAGATACCACTCCAATTATTACTCCAACAAAAATTAGAATTGGTAAAACTTGTTTTGCAGACTTTGGAACGCCTTCTTTTTGTTTTCTTGAATGTCCAGGTGGTTTGTTTCCAGAAATAATTGGATCAAATCCAGAATTTCTTTTCTGCTCTCTCCAAATATCTATTGGATAAATCTCCTCAGGAATTACCCCTGGGAATAATTTTCTTCCAGATGCGTTATTCCCACTTGTGCAATAATTAAAGTACTTTTCATATTTCTTACGTTCAGATTTTTTCCACTGTTCAAATGGGTCTTTAACATTTTTCTCATAACTCCCAACAGGATTTCCTTGAGATGTTCGAAAAGTCTCCAGATATTGCATTCCTTGTTCTGTTTGCAAATATGTATTGAATTCTTCTTCCGTTAGGTCATCTGGCTTTTGTTTTGGTGGAATCCATTTGTACAATTTATGGAAAAAATCATCATCATCATCTGGAAATCCTCTCATCTCTCTCCATGCTTCAAAGTCTTCACGCTCAAGAACTGAACTATCTCGTTTTGTTAGTGCTATTGGAACCAATTGCGAAATTGTATATCCAATTACCAAAATGTTTAATGTATTTAGCATCTTTGCAAAAACTTCACTTGGTGCAAGTTCTCCTTCTACTTGTGGAATTGTTGATTCTTCATCAAATAATTCAAAGGCTTGGATGTACATGTTGACTGATGAAATTAGGGCAATTGCCAAAAACGGTAAAATTATCTTTCTTGCAAATCTTGCAACGTGTGGTTTTGTATGATTAAATTTTTGAGTTTTTACCCAAAAAGAAAATTTTCTATAAACAAGACTAATTATGATAACTCCGATGATTAATGCAACCACAGCTAATTGCAAAGAAACTGAAGATGCGATCAACTGTGAAACTGTATCAAACTGTCCAACTGAAATTTGACTAATTTCTTCTGCCATTCCTACTGCTTTTTTGATAATCCTGAACTTAAGTTATGGATTTGTCGTAGAGTTTACAAAAAAGTGTCAAAATTTTTATAAATTGACCCTTTTTCAGCTCTCTTCATTCATGGCAGATCCTAAAGTTTAACATGGGTTTTTGCCTAAAATATGGAGTGGCGCAAACAAATCAACAGGAATCCATCTGGACAGTAGATTCTTCACCATCAATTCAATCAATTACTCTTGCAAATTTGAGAAAACTCCCACAAATTCAAAATTTCTCAGAAGAGCAAATCTTTGAGATGGAGGTAGTTGGAAATGTACTGCCTTTCAAGGCAAACAACTATGTTATCGAACAACTCATTGATTGGGATAATGTCCCAGGCGACTCAATGTTCAATCTAACATTCCCACAAAAGAACATGCTAAAACCAGAACATTATGACATGATGGCCTCTGTTTTGAAAAATGATCCTGATAGAAAACAAATCCAAGAAATGGCAAACACAATCAGACTGGAATTAAATCCACATCCTGCAGGTCAAATGGAACTAAATGTCCCAATACTAAAAGACGGAACAAAACTTTACGGAATGCAACATAAATACAAAGAGACGGCTCTCTTCTTCCCAAGCCAAGGGCAAACCTGTCATGCATACTGTAGTTTCTGTTTTAGATGGCCACAATTTGTTGGCATGGATGAGATGAAATTTGCTATGAAAGAAGGCGATGATTTAGCACAATATGTAAGGGAACATCCTGAAATCTCAGATATTTTGTTCACTGGAGGAGATCCAATGATCATGAAAGCAAGTTTGTTTGCCACGTATGTTGACAAACTATTGGATGCAGATTTACCAAATCTTAAAACAATCCGAATCGGAACAAAGGCTTTGTCTTATTGGCCATACAAATTCATCTCAGATAACGATGCTGAAGAGACACTTGAAACATTTAGACGAATTAACTCCAAAGGAATTCATGTGGCAATCATGGGCCACTTTAACCATTTAGCAGAATTAAAAACTGGTGCGGTTAAACTTGCAATCAAAAACGTTCGTGAAACTGGAGCACAAATCAGAACCCAATCTCCTCTTTTAACTAACATAAATGATGACGCAGAGATGTGGGCTAAGATGTGGCAAAAGCAAGTAGATCTTGGATGTATTCCATATTACATGTTTGTTGTAAGAGATACTGGTGCACAGCACTATTTTGGAGTACCTCTAATCAAAGCACATGAAATCTTCCAACAAGCAATTCAAAAAGTAAGTGGATTAGCTAGAACAGTTAGAGGACCAAGTATGTCAGCTACTCCTGGGAAGGTACAGGTTGATGGAGTAGCCGAAGTAAATGGAACCAAAGTTATTGTACTTAGAATGCTCCAAGGAAGAAATCCAGAGTGGGTAAACCGTCCATTCTTTGCAAAATATGATGAAAATGCAATCTGGCTAGATGATCTAAAACCTGCATTTGAAGACAAGTTCTTTTTTGAAGATGAACTAAAGCAGATTAAAGAACAAAAAATGAAAAACATGACAAGTTAAAATATGGATTTTATTTGTGATATGATATGAGAAAAGAATTTGTAGTTATGAGAATTGATGCGGCGCCGGATGGCTCTCCATACGTTCTAGTCACTCTTTCTCTAGCAAAAGACATGGCAGAAGGAAATCAACCTTCGAACCCATCTACACCAAATGTTATGGGATTTTCAAATATGGACGACATGATGAAAAATCTAAACAAAATGATCGCAGGTGGAGGAATGGGCATGATGGGTGGTGGAGCTCCAGGAACAACTTCTATCAAACTAGAGATGCATGAATACAAACAACTCGCATTATCTGTAGGAGATAAAGTAAGCCTAGACATCTCAAAGGTAGAATCTCTAGGCGTATAGATCTCTTTAAAACTCTGAAATTTCTATAATTTTCATGGGCGATAAATCCGATGAAATGGTTCAAAATCTCAAGATGGAACTAGATACTTACAAAGAAAAAATAAAATCCCTTTTCTCAAAGTCAAAAAATTAGAACTATGAGTGCCAGTGAGTTTCTACGTAATGAACATCAAGATATTATGCGTCTTGAAAAATTAGTTACAAAATGTTCAAAATCTCTTTATGATGGCACTGATATCCCATTTTCTCATATTGATAAGATTAATTTTCTTATCGCTGAATTTTTAGATTCTATTCATTTTACAAGAGAAGAAGGTTCCTATTTCCCATGCGTTGCAACATATGATCATTTGAATAAAGAAATTCGTGAATTACTAATTGAACATGAGTTTAGTAGAAATGTTGCAAAACAAATATCAGAAAATCTCAAACAATGGAAACAGGGTCTAGATAAGCGTGAGCCTGTTGCCAGATTCCTTAGAACATATTCAATTTTTCTGATAGAACACATGAAAAGAGAAGAAGCATTTTTTGAAAAAGCAGAACAAGAGATTCTGTCAAAAGAAGAAGAACAAGAAATGTTTGAACAATTCCAATCAATCTCGGCGATCGCAGAAAAAGTAACTTCTCTTTTGGAAGATATTGATTATCTAGAAGAACAAGACTGGGCAAAATAACATTCTTAAGCGGTAATTTTACTGTCATTTACAATGGCCTTTTGTTTATGGATGACCGGATTGCCTTGTTCAGGTAAGACTACAATAGTAAGAAAACTTGCTGAAACCATACCAAATCTGGCCATCTTAGACGGAGATGAACTAAGAGAATGGTTCTCACCAAAGGACTTTTCAAAAGAAGCAAGAGATGAACACAACAGAAGAGTTGCTCATTTGTCAAAATTGCTTCTAAAACACAATGTTCCAATGGGTGTATCACTGATTAGTCCATACAAGGAAAACCGTGCAAATGCAAGAGAGATAATTGGAGATGATACAAAATTCTTCGAAGTTTATGTTAATGCCTCACTAGCACAATGTGAAGAGCGTGATGTCAAAGGAATGTATGCCAAAGCACGTTCTGGAGAGATTAAGGGATTTACCGGAATCGACGACCCATATGAGGCACCAGACAATGCTGATTTGGTACTAGATACTGAGAACAAGTCTCTTGATGAAAGTGCTGCTGAAGTACTAGAATTTTTGAAATCTAAGAATCTAATCTAGAAACAGCATCTAGTGCTTCTTGATGAACCAATCCATTTGTAACCAATATGCCATTTTCATGATTAACAACCTCAGTATTGTATTCCATATCCTTTCCAGAAATATCAGTCATTTTTCCACCTGCTTCAGAAATTATACAATTTGAGGCACAAGTATCCCACTGTTTCATCTTATTTGTGGTGGTAACGTAAATCTCTGCTTCTCCAGATGCAATTTCCGTTACCTTGAGAGAACTTCCAATGCTTGTGACAACTGAAATCTCCATTTCATCTAACAGTTTTTTCTCCTTTTCTGATAGGTGATGCCTACTAACTAAAGCCTGACAATTTTGAATCTCTGACATCGCACTAACTCCAATTTTCTCCCATTCCTCATCATGACAAAATGCACCTTTTCCTGATTCAGCCAAATACATCTTCTTTTTGGTTGGCCAATAAATCAGGCCCAAAACTGATTTGTGCTTTTCAACTAATCCTACCATTATTGTAAACTCTCCTGTTCTGTTCACAAAGTCAGTTGTTCCATCTAACGGATCAATAATCCAAACTTTTTCTTCAGACAATCTTTTCTTATCATCTCTATCCTCTTCAGACAATATGGTAATCCCTGTTTTTCCTAAAACATCTTTGAGAATTTTATTACTTTCAATATCTGCTTGAGTAATTGGCGAATCATCATCTTTTTTTTCAGTTGAAAAATCTGTTTCATAAATCTCAATAATTTTCTCTCCAGCACTAATCACACCATCAATAATACTTCCTAATTCTGAAATTCTAGAATTAAACGGTAATTCACTAATCATATTTTAAATCTCTATTTGCTAACTCTGGCTTTAGAGTCCATGCTACAGCTAGACCAACAAACGGAATTGAGATCAATCCTGTCATTTGTACAATTACCAAGAGTTGCTGTTGAGCTAAATCTGGTGTTGTTATCAACCACGGAAGTGGAAGTGATAATATGAACCAAATTCCTACTAGAAGTCCAATTATCTCAATTCTCTGTTTTTTCTTAGGATTCATCGTAAATACACCACATTCTCGTCAAATTTAATTCTTAGAATTTAATCCCAAAGGTGACTCTTCTGTTTAGCACATAATTTATGGCGCTGGCTACGGCAATTCCAATTCCTGCTCCATACATGTGATAAAATGCACTGCTCTCGACTAAGGTCACTGTAATTCCTAACTGAATCGCCATTCCAATTGCACTAACTATAAGGAATTTTACATACATGACAGAATTTCGTTTGTCCTTTACAAAGCTGCCAAATGTCCAATATCTGTTAAAAAAGAAATTTGTGGTAATTGAGACTGAGATTGCAAAAATTTGAGAGGCAACATACCAAAAACCAGCGATGTCTGTTAGAAGATATAAAATTCCCAGATTAACTAAAACGCCAGATGCACCCACGATGTAAAATTGAACTGCGTGTTTTGCAAATAATGAGAATCCGCCTTTCTTTTCCTCATCCTCAATTGTCATATGTCCCTCTTGATTATACCTACTATAATTAACATCTGATCAAACCAATTATAATTTTCAAAAAAACCTATTTTTTTTGAAAAAATTTATGAAATATCTTAAATATGATAAAGATGTATAGTGTATAATGCGGAAGGATGTAAATCCTATCGACTAAACTAGCGTGGTCCTGCAGAACAGAAAAACGAGTCAAAGCACATAGTGCTGACAAGTGAGGGAATCTCACATTGTTTTGCCGAAGGGCCACGCCCCCATTTAATCACGCCTAGATGCTTCTATCCAATTTTTCTATGCTTATGCTAACTGAACCCATTAAATTTCCAATTCGTTCTACATTAAGCTCGTAATAGCAGGAGTCCCTCTTGAAAATAGAATTATTACTTTGAGCATCAAAGCACTCCTTATCTGAAATCTGGAAGAATTTGTCACCTACGTATTCCCAAGTATAGTATTTGGAAACTCCAGTATCTACCAATGTTTTTTTGAGATATAATGTCTCAGAGTAAACCTCCATAGTTTTGTGCCATTGTCCTCCTGGCCAAATCAATGAAATTCTCAACTGTTCTGGTGAATCTCCCATTGGTACAAATCTAAACTGGTATGTATTGCCTGTCTCTAGAGAAATCCCATCAAAACCATGTGAGCTGATATTATGAAATTCTTTCCCAGAAAAACGAAAATTCCAAACCTCTGAACTAGGCTCTTCTTCTGATGGCTCTCCACCTGGATTTGCTACTGCTCCGTATCCGATTGAAATGGCAACCACAACAGCTGCTATTCCTACAGGAATGAGCGTTTTATTCATAATCTAGGCATGATTTTCCAAATTAAAGCCATTTTGGTAAATTATAGTCATACAATTTCTATGAATGGTGAACCATTATTCACACTGGAAATTAATAACATATTTCAAAACAGTAGGCATGCCAAGTTTCCAAGACAAATGGTCACGTCCACAAAAGCAAAGCTTCATGGACAAACTCGGTGACACCTTAAAACCAAAAGGATCACTCAAACCAAGAGTCGAGATGGCTGTAAAACGATTACAGGCTCAAATAGGAAAACTTGATGGCATGTGTCAAAAACTCCAAGAAAGAGACCAGAAAATTTTCCAAAAAATTGTGGTTGCTCAACAAGCACACGACACCTATTCCAGTAAAGTATTATCAAACGAACTAGTTGAAGTTCGTAAAGTTAACAAAATTATGTCCAACGCCAAAATGGGCTTGGAGAGAATTGAATTAAGATTAACAACCTTCCACGACCTAGGAGATACAGTCACCACCTTGATGCCAACAATTGGCCTCATGAACGGACTCAAATCATCACTTGTCAAATTCATGCCAGGTGCAGACCAAGAGATTGGTAGAATGACTGAGATGTTAGGTGGACTTATGACCGAAACCTTCAGCAGCAGCGGCTCATCTTTCGGAGTTGAAGAATCAACAAATGCCGAATCTGACAGCATATTAGCAGAAGCAGCAGCAGTCGCAGAATCACAATCAGGACAACAATTCCCATCCGTACCATCAACTGGATTGGAGCAATTTGATGTCCCAACTAGTGAATCAAAATTTATGTAGATTTTCTAGAAACTAGTAGATTTATCTCGTGACTCTTTGAATGTGGTAATTCTCTTTCCTTCATCCTCGATAACTTTGTCGATTCCAGATAACTTATCTCTCATTGTTGCAATTAATGAGCCAACCTCATCAGCCTCAGTTTCAACGGCATTTCTCTTTTGAGTTAGATGCTGAATTCCTCGTGTCTCTTCGTCGATATAGTCACTAACTTTCATGAGCTTCTCTTTCAAATTTTTAATATCTACAGATTCATCCTCAATCTCTTTTTCAAGATTGGTTCTCTTTTCTTTGAGATTGGCAATCAAGCCTCCAACATAATCAATAGCCTCTTCTAACTTTGCCCGCTTATTCATTAGTGATGAAATTCCGATATCTGAATCTGTTTCAGTTGTCTCTTGTGGTGGATCAGGCAAAGATTCTGTAGTTTCTTGAGAGGCTGGCTCTTCGATTTCTTGAGGTCGTTCTTGAACCATCTCGCCGCCCTCTTCCTCTTCTTTGAATTTGTCTAAAAATCCAGTCACGAATAAAGTCCGTTTTCCTCAAATAAAAACATGCAAAATCTTTTTTTTCGCACAACTAACTACAGGGATTCTGCCTAATTCCGCGTTCTATGGAGTTTCTAGAATATCTCTGTAAATACTGGGCAATTCCGCGTATATGAGGATCATTTTCTAGAATATCTTTTTCCGCCCCCGCCACCAAAATGACCAAAAATGGTCGATTTTTAGCCGTTTCAAACCCGTTCCGCTATGCGTTCCGCTGTGAGATTTCAAAATGTTCCTCATAAAGCTGGGGTTCCCATACTAGACCATGTCAAAACAACAATACAGATCCGAAATGGGAATAATGGGAGACATCTTAGATGTTACCATGAATGGAGGCCAGCAAGGCGTTATTGTGTCTGCAATCTCCAGAAGAGCAAACCTATCTCACTATGCCGTTCTTGATAAATGTGAAAAACTCATCAACGCAGGCTTAGTCGAAACAAGACGAGATGATAGAAACCGCAAATTCATGATAACTGAAAAAGGTCTAAAATTCTTTGATGAATTCAAGAACTTCCAAAACCTCCTAGAATCAATGAATCTGAGGTATTAGAAATGAACCAAGAGTCAGTGTACTGTGGTTGGTTGGAAGATTCCAAGAATGATGGAATGCTTTTAAGCCCAACTTCTGCCCTGATTTTGATGGCACGTGTACACATAGCAGCTTTCGTCCTAATTCTGCTGGCTATGTCTGTACCGCTACAGCACTCTTTTGGCTCCACTCGAACCCTCGATTTCTTTCTTTTTCCTGACGGATCAACACATGTCACTTATTCTTTAGAATCTGATCCTCTTCTTCCAGACGCTATTGTTCCTTTGTATGGATCTTCGTTTGAAAATTTAGTAGTTGAAGACGAGAATGGTTTTCCTCTAATGGTCCAATCTCCTATTGAGAATGAAATTTTAGATGTGGAAACTCTGGGGTCTTCAAATATTTTAATAAATTATGATACTTACTCACTCATTTCAAAAGATGGAAAAATCTGGTCATTTGAAATGGATTCGCCTGTAGAATTTACTGTAACTATGCCAAAAAACTCTGTCATTGTTGGAATGTCTACAATTCCTATGGACATGCAGGTTGATTCCGATAGAACAAAAATTCTCTTGCCAAGTGGAATGGCTGAAATTACATACTTTTTAGCAGTGGCAGAATCATCACAGGTCTCACCACCTGGTGGAGATGCTGCATCAGAAGCTGATAATTCTATGATATATGTAGCAGGCGGAGTTGCAGCCATTGCCATAATTGCTGTAATTGCCTTTAAGATGAGAAATAAACCAAAACAAGCAGCATTATCTACTCAAACTGAAATTCTAGAAAAGACAAAACCATTTAGTATTGAAAAGGTTCTCGAAATGCCTGACCTTAGAGAAGATGACAAAGAAATTATCAAATTTATTCATGAAAATGGCGGTAGCGTAATGGAGAGTGATTTGAGAAAGAAATTCCTTTTGCCAAGAACAACTATGTGGAGAGCAGTAAAAAGATTAGAAAGACATGGACTAATTGAAATCACTAAAAAGGACCAGCAAAACCTAATCAAATTAACAAACGTGGAGGTAAAATCAGATGAATAAATTCTATGGAATATTAACATTATTCGCCATGTCCGGTCTCTTACTTCCAACAGCTATGATGACGACAGAGGCCGCATCTGATCTAAACTACATGTTAACAATTACTGAAAATGCAAAAAGCTATATCAAATCCAAGATAGATAAAATGGAGAATTCTGATTCCAGAATACTTGATTTGTATGGTCAAAGCAATGAAGAGATAGACAAACTATCGGTTGCCATCAATACAGGAGATGTGAAGTCAGCACGAGATTTGTTTGTCTCATCTATGGGCAAATTAAAACAGATTAGCCATATGTTAAATCAATTAGAAGCAAGCAAATCACAAGAATCTGCACTTCCTGACCAATCACAAATTATTAAAAGATATGAGATGAATTATCAGAAATTACAACAAATCACAAAGAAACTAGGTGCAAATATTGACTTTTCAGAGATGGAAAGTCTACTATCTCTAGCAAAACAAAATGCTCAACAAGGCAATACTGAAAAGACAAAACAAGCAATTGAACAAGTTGCTTTGAAAGGTATTCAGATCTACAAAACTTTGCAATCCATTAATGAACAAAACAAAATAATTCGTGCACAGGCACTTGCAGAAAGATATGTTGATAAAATTAATGCCCTCATTGTAGAGGCAAAAACATCTGGTCTACTTGACTATGTTAAAAAATTAGAGAACACCAAAACACAACTCGTTTCCTCAAATAATACATCTCAGATCACTAAGAACATCAGAATAATAATTACTATAAATAATGATATCAAAGAAATCAACAGAAACGATATAAAACAAATTGATGTTGATGAGATAAGACTGTCTCAGACACAAAGAGTTACGTCAGAATTAAATCAATTGGAGACAAAAGCTAAATTGCTTCACTCTAATGCATCAGAAAGTAAAGTAGCATTGTATTATGTAGAAAAGGCTCTTGCCATAATCGATAATATACGAAACAACATTGATGAACCAAAACACAAGACTGATGCAAAAGTAGACCTTGTAGAGAAACTACTATCTAAAGCATCAAGAATATTACAAGAGTCAACATAAACTTCATATAGATTCAAACATCGTTTTTCATTATGACATCCAAAGCAATCATTCTTGGTGTTGGATTACCAATGGTAATTTTTGGTGCATTTGTAGCACTTCTAATAGCACCTCTTGCTGAAGGAGTAGTCTCGACAATTGAATTCGTTGGAAGCCTAATTGGAATTCTTGGTGTGGTCTTTATGATCTCTGGCTTGTTCTACAAAAAAGAAATAATCGTTCACGAATGATTGTGCCTAAGAAATACAAATCCTTTAAAATAAGCTTTGAAATCAATTTACAACATGGATAAAGAGCGTATCAAGAAACTAGTCCGTGAATTAATTATTGAAATTGGAGAAGACCCAACAAGAGAAGGTCTGCGTGATACGCCAAGAAGAATTGCTGATGCATACAGTGAAATCTTTGGAGGTTATGATTCCGATTCTGAATTATCTGTACAATTCTCGGAAGACTCTGAGACAGTAGTTGCAAAGAATATTCAATTTTACTCAATGTGTGAACACCACATGTTGCCATTTTATGGAACCATACAAATTGCATATGTCCCAAACGGTCGTGTCTTTGGAATATCCAAACTAGTAAGAGTTGTCGAAAAATTCTCAAAGAGACTGCAAATTCAAGAAAGAATTACCAAAAATATTGCAGATGAGTTGTATTCGCAAGGTGTGAAAGGCGTTGCAGTAGTAGCAGACGCTGAACATCTATGTATGAAAATGAGAGGTGTAAAAAATGACGCTAGAGTCACAACTTCTGCATTTAGAGGAACGTTTGAGGATCAAAAGACCAAAGAAGAGCTACTAAAAGCCATCAGAAGTACATAATCTCCTATCAAAAATTAAATAATCCCCATATCAGAAATTTATCATGCCTGCAAGAAATAACATTCATGTTCCAAGTGAATCATGGCCATTTTTCTCTTGGTCTGTTATTGAATTTGCAATAGTAATTGCACTTGCGATTGTTGTTTCATGGCAAGTCAGCCCATTCTTTGAGGATTCCGTAGTTATGTATGGATGGGATTGTGAACAAGAATCACAAGAAACCAACTGTTCTATTTCTGATGAACCAGAGATGCAACAAACAATGCTTAACTGGATATTCTGGGGAATTGTAGGTGCAATCTTTGCTGGATGGTATCTAGGCGCTCGTAGATTTGTCTTGAAAAGAACAATACTCTAATCTTATTTCAAATATCTAGTCTTATCTAGAATCTTTGCTTTTGCAAATGCAATTTTCCTATTGTTACAGGATTCACATTTACCGCATTGCATCTTTCCACTTAGATAACAACTCCAAGTCTTGAAAATTTCATTTCCTAAAACCCTGTAGCCTTTTTTTATCAGATCACTCTTTGAAATGTTCTCTGAATATGGAGACCAAAGTTTGATTTCCTTTCTAATCTTATTTTTAATTCCGTCGTATTCACCTTGGTTTAGGGCGGTCTGAATTTTTCTAGTAAACTCTGGTCTACAATCCGGATATTTTGTATCGCCTTTTTGTGCTCCATATGCAACTAATTCAGCATTAAGAGTAAATGCCCATGCTGTAGCAATTGAGAGAAATATTGCATTTCTGATTGGAACTACAATAGAATATTCGAACTTACTAGGCATCTTTTTCTTTGTACTGGTTAGAACATTACTATCACCATACAATTCCTTCATGAAGCCAATATCGAGAATCTTATGTTCCTTTAGTTTTAGTAACTTTGCTATACGCTTTGCAGCCTTTATTTCCTCAGATGCTCTCTGACCATACGCAAAAGTAATTCCATACAACTGGTATCCTTTTTTCAAGTATGATACCATGCATGCTGAATCTAAACCTCCACTTAGAATGATAACTGCTTTTTTCATTTTCTTTTTATGATTTTAGGACCTTTACTTGGTTTACAAATTATAATATCACAATCTGTCTTTGCAGATTTGAATCCTTTTTTCATTGCATTAGAAATTCTTGTAGCATTATGTTTTTTATCAGTGAATGCTATTACTGATGGTCCAGCTCCACTGATCGTAACGCCGTATGCGCCTGCAGTTACCGCATTTTTTTTCACCTTGTCAAATCCAGGAATCATGTGTTTTCTTGCCGGTTCAACAATTACATCTTGCACTGACGTACCAATTAGTTTGGAATCCTTTTTTGCAAAACCTGCTACAATTGCAGACGCATTTGATATATTTTTCACCATATCTGATAATGAAACTCTTTTTGGTATTGCTCCTCTTGAAACTTTGGTCTTTTTAGCTGGAACCTGTAATTTTGGCACTGCTACACACAAAACCAAGTCATTTGGTGGTTCCATCTTTATCACTTGTAGAGGTTTTGTCTTTACCATCACAAATCCTCCCAAAGATGCTGCCGCAACATTATCATAGTGTATTGTTCCTGCACTAGCTTTTTCACCAATTCCTGCAAATTCAACAAGTTCAGAATCACTTAATTTCAAACTGTATAATTTGTTCATACCGACAGCACATGCAGCAGCTGATGCTGCACTGCTTCCCATTCCAAATCCTGCTGGAACATTTTTCTTTATTTTGATCTCTATACCATCTTTTATTTTGAATTTCTTTTTCATTGCAGAGACAACTAATCCAGCTGTATTTTTTGATGGGCTTAATGGAATGTTATCCGAACTAATTATTGTAATTTTACTCCCTTTCTTTGTTAGAGTTACTTCATCATACAATGCATCGAGTGCTAGCCCAAAAACATCAAATCCTGGACCTAGATTTGCAGTTGTTGACGGTGACTTGATCTTAACTGATTTTTGCATTTAATCTTCTATTTCTTCGCCCAAGTTAATAGTTCTGCTTAGTGCGCTTTGCAGATTTACCATTCCGTCTCCTGTAACATTAGAAACTGGGATCAAATCTTGCTGAAAGTCATGTCTGTTTAAACTTGATAACATATCTGATACTAAAGAAAACGTATCGCCATTCAATTCGCCTGCCAAATCTGCCTCTAATTGCGAGTCGGTTCCAGACCAGCTTAACACCTGTTCTAATTTTTCTTGTATCAAATCACTTTTTGTAATTACATTAACTGTAGGTAACCCTAATCGTAATCTTATTGATGTTGACAATAATGTTAGTGACACAAAGTTACTTGGAGTTGAAACCATTGTTCCGTCAAACAAAAATAAATTCATTTTTTCTTCTGCAACAAACTCATTCACAAAGAATGGACCGCTTTGTCTGTATGCAAATAATTCAATTTGTCCTGGAGTATCAACTATAAGATAATCTGGATTAATTGTATCTGCTTCTTTTTGTATGTCATCAATTTTTGTAGCAATTAGATCATTTGCCATTATCAATGAACCATTTGATCCTAATTCGTATTTTTCCATTATTGTATTGAGATCAATATAATCTCGGACATCAATATCTGGGGAATATGGCAAACTGGCAACACCAGGATCCAAATTCAGTGTAATTGGAAATGTGGCATTTTTTGCATAATATTCTTTAATCTTTGAAGTCAATAACGACTTTCCTGCCCCTGCTGTGCCTGTAACAAAAATAACTTTCAATCTTTCGACAAAATTTCTTTTTTATTCGCTTATATTTGAATCCCCTAAAATTTCAGCAATGAACTGGAGATTAGCAGTAATTCCTGTTACCCTAATTCCCATCATAATCATTGCAATTCAATTTGATATTGATGCTGATGATGTCTTTGCTATAGGCGCTATTCCTTTCACATTGGCTGTTCTGGCAATAATGACAAAACTAGGACTACAAGGACTAAAGCTTGCATACATTGCACGAACCTTTCTTGGTCCATTTGATTCTATAAAACGCCTAACTGCAATGCGCGTTGGTAGTGAATTTATCAAATTTACAACTCCAATGTTTGTTGGAGCAGAGTTTGCAGTAATCTATTACATGACAAAAAAAGGAATATCCACATCCAAAGCATCGTGGGTTGCATTATTGGACATTGTAACCGAAGTGTTTGCGGCCGGCGTACTTTCAATCATGGCAGGAATTTTAGCATTAATGTATGGTGCATACGTTGTTGGAGCAGTAGTTTTAGGAACAAGTATTCCAATTACAGGATTATGGATTGTCTTGTTCTTCTTGTCATCAAAACGAACATTCACACTTCCTCGAGTAATTTCATATCTTGCTACCACAATAGGAAAAGAACGTGGTGTAAAATATGTTAAACAAACCAACGGTTGGATTAAAGAAGTTTGTATAATGAGCAGAGAAAATCTTCATTCTAGTAAATCAAAAAAAGTATTCACAATAGGATTCTTTGTATCAATTGTATCTTGGATATGTTATGGAATCTCATTTTTGGTAATTGCAAATGGTGTAGGCTATGCAGTAGAATTCTTTGATTCAATCATGGCAGTTATGGGTGCAAATGCAATTGCAAATCTTCCAATTACGGTTGGTGGTTCTGGATTAGCAGAGTTTGGAATTATTGCATATCTAAACAATTTGGATCCTTTCAATTTTTCAGCCGATGTTGATGCACTTCAATGGAATGCTGTGATTGGCTGGAGAATTGCTACATACTACATACCAATCGCTGTTACGTGGATCTTATTGGTAAAACTAGCACTAAGTAAAATCAGCAAGCCAAATTCTGCATGAGAGATGAATTTCAAGAATAAGGTCATAGTGATTACAGGAGCATCTAGTGGAATTGGCGAGGCAGCTGCTGAGCAATTTGCAAAAAAAGGTGCAAATGTAGTACTGGTTGCACGAAGAAAAGAAAAGTTAGAACAAGTTGAGAAAAAACTAGCCAAACATTCAGTTAAAACACTGGTACAAGTTTGTGATGTATCTGATAAAGCACAAGTTAAACAAATGTCTGATAAAGTGATTGAGACATTTTCTCAAATTGATGTTTTAGTAAATAATGCAGGATTCGTAATTTATGGAAAAGTAGAAGAATTGTCCATTGAAGATATCGAATCCCAAATGCAAACTAACTATTTTGGTATGGTCAACTGCACAAAATCATTCTTACCACATTTTCTAAAACAAAATTCTGGCCATATTGTCAATGTAGCATCTGTTGGTGGAAGTTTTAGCATTCCTGGCGTCGCATCATACTGTGCAACAAAATTTGCCATGTTGGGTTTTTCTGAAGGATTACATCATGAACTACATGGAAAAAATGTTGGAGTAACTGTTGTTAGCCCAATAATGGTGCGAACGAGCCTATTTGATCATCCATCTTTTAAAAATTTCACAAAACATGCGACTGGTATCTCATTAAGCTCTGAAACTGTTGCAAATGCAATCATTAAAGCAGCAAATTCTACTAGATTAGAAATTGTCGTTCCATCTGTTGTAAGGATCGCAATCTGGCTGAAACATACATTTCCCTTTTTAATTAATCCACTACTTGGTAATGCTTTTAGAAAGCAACTTGACAAGAGAGACTCTTAGGCGTTTTCGTCTATAATTTTTACTTCAGCTAATTCGTATTGAATTATTTCTTTAAGGTTGATTCCTTGTTCTGCAAGATAATCAACTGTCTGCTTGCTTAGTTTGGCTTTTAGTTCATTCAATTTGAATTCACATACAACTCCTTTTTCTAAATCGTTTAATTTTACATCTTTTGAAAGATTCAGTCCTTCAATAATTGACGTTCCTTGAACTGATTCATACAATTGCAGATCAACTTTCTTGTCCTTTTCATTAATATCTAAAACATAACCCGTATTTGTCATAGATTTTGGTTTTCCAAATTTTGGTGATTCTAATTCTTTATTGATCTCTTCTGGAACCTCATCCTTTTTTTTGGCCATTTTCCATCAAAAATTCTATTCGTCTTTGTCTTTTTTGCTCTTTTGCCACCAATCTAGATAATCATATTGTTTATCTGATTTTGTGCTTTCTTTACGAGATAATTTGTATCTGATATCACTAACTTGTTCTCTTGTTGCATATAGCCCACATCTTTTACAAATGAAGTGTTTTGTAGCAGGATCTAATTTCATTATCAAACCTAATCCTTCAAAATCAATTTCATCTTCCATTTCCCTGTATGGTGGTGCTCTAAATTCAAACCCGGCTTCTTGTTCTTCAGCGTTAAAATCTGCTTCTAGCTGTTTCTTTTTCTTTGCTACTTCTCTACTTACACATTCAGGGCAGTTTACCAATATCGATTTCCTTGTATTTTTACATAAGAGTGTTGCCACATTTTTGAGATCACAAAAACGACTGATGCGCGGATTAACTCTTCATCCCTTGCGGTCAGTTCGCCCATCGACAAACCGCGCACCAGTACATTTCTATTATTTTTTTAAAGCTATTATTTTTTGTCTTCTAAAATTTCTGTTACAATTTTTGCTGTATTGCTAACACCATTTCCGTTGAAATTCTTCGAAAATTCCTTAACAGAACTGGCAAATTCCTCATAATTTTCATGCATTTCTCTAATTGCTTCGATTATTTGATTTCTGTTTTGAGCAAACAACCCCAACTTCTTTTCTCTAATCCACTCAATCTGATTAGTATGCTCATCATAAATTGGAATTCCAATTATTGGTTTGGCATGACTTCCTAAAATTTCTCCCATTACTGTATGTGAGCCATTTACCACAGCATACTTACAGCAATCCACCACAGTTTCTTTCTCCTGTTCGGAGAGAAATCCTTTATCAATCTGAACCCAATCTATTTTTTTTTCATATGCTTCTGATATTGAATATTGGGTTCCATCTTTATCTAAAACTCTATCAATACTTTGATCATTTCTTGCATGTGAAACAATTCTCTTTTCATTTTTCATTTCAGACTGATGAAATGCTTCTTCATATCTCTCACCTGTACCGTCATTAGTTGATTTATTTCCAGTTCTCATCCAATAACCATACACTGAATCTGAAAGTAATTTCTCTAAATCACTTTTTTCTCTTTTTTCAATTTTTTTATTACTCGTAAAATGTCCAACATATGTAACTTTATCTCTAATCTCTTTTGTAAAATTTAGATTATATTCACACATTGTATATGGTGGTTCAGTGTCTGCAACTAGAATTCTAGATGCCTTTGAAATTTGCTTTGCTACAAATTCTAATGCGGGTTTGAAATATAATCTTGATTTCCATAATTTTGGTTTGAATTGATTAGTTACAAAGAGACTTGTAATATTTCGTCTTTCTGCTAATACATTTGAACCCATATCGCCATCATTAATCACCAAATCAAATCCAATTTTGTTATACAATTTACCTTCATCTTTGAGGTAACTTGAAATCTGTGTTACTAGAGGTTCATTTCCTTCTACAGGTAGTAGAAAATTCCACAAAGATTTTGCTAAACTTGGTCCAAACTTACCATCAATAGGTGTGGGCATCAAAACCTCGTGTACATTTTCTTTCTCATCTGGGAATTTTTCTAGTATTTTTTTGTAAATGTCACCTTTACTAAAATAATGAAATTCGTTATCACCTAACTCTTTTAATTTTTCATTCAATCTCATCATTCTGGAAAAATGTCCATTACCCCATGGATAGATGAATTGCCCTATCTTTGCCATGCCTCTTGTTGAAAATTCCCGTTTAAATTCTCAATGTTCAATTTCTAACGAGTCCAATATGGTGTGAACATTATTTGGTCCTAATCTGACCTTAACAGTTTTCTTTATCGTCTTTTCTTTTCTTTTTTGTTTTGGTTTAGATTTCGTAAACCTTGTTTTTGCAAATTTTTCAATTTTTGAAATATATTTCTCCAGTCCTATCTCCTTTGCATTTTTTATAATTTCTGAATCAATACCTGATAATGAAATATGTGGAATAATCTCTGCAGAAAAAATTCTTTTTTGCAGCATCTCAACATACTTTGATGGAAAAATTAGTGGGGAAGTTGCGAGTGCGATGTGGGTAATTTTCTTTTCTTTAGCTGATTTGATCAGGATGTCTGTAACAAGAGAATTTTTTTCTAGCAGTTCTTGTGAATTTTTGCCAAATTTTGGGATCTTGTGAAACTCAATCTCAACTTCTAATCTTAGCATTCTAGGCAAAATCTTATCTAAAATTTTCACCAAATGTATTAGATGTTCTCGTGTTTCATAACAAATCAAAAGTCTTATCTCAAAACCTTGCTTGATTGTCTCAAGGCAGTTAAGGGCTGAAAATTCATCTGTTATGCAACAAACTGATTTTTGTAATTGGGAATTATTTGCAGTGCCACCTAATCCATCATCTACAAAAATACAGACATATGCATTTGATTTTGTTACATAAATTTGTAATAATTTGTCATGTTTTGATTCCGTACCTGGTCTTGCAGAAATTTTCTGATTTTTTTGTATTAAGACTGATGTTGCAGCCAACTCTAGATCTTTTATCACAAATCCTTTTGCATTTCCTTCTGCCCTAACAAAAAATTTTTCACCTTTCAAAAGAAGATTTGTACCAACTTGTCCGACCTCTGACACAATTGTTTTAAAATCATTCTTAATCTTTTTTGCAATTACAATTTGTTTAATCCCGAACAACAATGCAACTGCACTTGAAACAAAAACAGGATCATCAGCTTGAATACAAATCAAAAAATCATCTTTTGTAATCTTTGTATATTTCAGATTCTTTATCTTTAAAATTTTTTTAATGTTTTCTATTAGATAATCAATTTTGTTTTCTGCAAATAATGATGGATAAACAACAACTATCGTATCTTCTGTCATCTAATTTGTTATTCTTATGGAGTTTATATTTTACAACATACCTTAACTTGAGCTAATTTTGATATAATTATAATACTTGATTAATTATTGAGATTTATGGGAAAATTTACTCAAGAGGAATTAGATAAAGTAAACAAAACCTTGTCCACTCCTGAAGAATGTCTAAAATGGGCATTTGATAATCTTCATCCTAAACTCGCAAAAGCGTCTAGTTTTGGTGCAGAGGACGCTGCGATTGTTGATATGATGTTTAAAATTAATTCTAGTTCTAGATTATTTACACTTGATACTGGCAGACTGCCCCAAGCAACTTATGATGTTATGGATGAAATTAGAAAACGTTACAACACAAAAATTGAGATTCTATTTCCAGATGCAAATGAAGTTGAAGAGATGGTCAAAGAAAAGGGAGTTAATCTATTCTATGACAGTATTGAAAACCGAAAGCTTTGTTGTGCTATAAGAAAAGTTCATCCAATGAATAAAATGCTCAAGACACTTGATGGTTGGATAACAGGTCTAAGAAATGATCAAAATCAAAACCGTTCTACTGCAAAAATGCTTGAAATTGATGAAATGCATGGAGATATTGTCAAAGTAAATCCAATCATTAACTGGACATATGAGCAAACATGGGATTATGTCAAATCTAACGATTGTCCATATAACAAACTTCTAGATCAGGGATACCCAAGCATTGGTTGTGAACCATGTACAAGACCAATTAAGATCGGTGAGGATGTCAGAGCAGGTCGTTGGTGGTGGGAAAATGATGAACATAAAGAGTGTGGTCTTCATATGAACCACGACAATTAAATTAATCCTACAAAGAGCAACCATATTGATTAATGCACACGGTGGAAAATTAGTAAATCGAGTTACAGATGCTGATCCATCTGGATTAATCTCAGTTGATATTTCTGCAGATTTAGCTAACGATGTAGAAAACATTGCCGATGGAATTTTCTCACCATTGGAAGGATTTCTTAATCAACAAGACTTTGAATCTGTTATTTCAAAAGGACGACTTGCAAATGGTACAGCATGGACAATTCCTACCGTTTTAGATGTTGATGATGATACAGGTAAAAAAATGAAAGAAGCTGGTGATGTATTACTCAAAAACCCAGATGGAATTGGAATTGCAATTTTACACGTAGAAGATGTCTACTCTTATGATAAACAAGCAACTGCAAGTGGAGTTTATGGAACAAATGATGAATCTCATCCTGGTGTTGCAAAGACCAATTCAATGAAAGATTTTCTTGTAGGTGGTAAAATTGATTATATTCAAAGACAAAACGAGACTGAAATTAGAAAACATAGAATGACTCCATCACAAACAAGAGAGTTATTTGAAAAAGCAGGATGGAAAACAATTGTTGCATTCCAAACTCGAAATCCTCCACATGTAGCACATGAAATGTTGCAAAAAAATGCAATAACAACACGAGATGGTGTATTTGTAAATCCATTAATTGGAAAGAAAAAACCTGGTGACTTTAAAGACGAAATTATTGTAAAAGCATATGAAGCAATGATTGAAAAATACTATCCAGAAAACAAGTGTCAACTAGCAACACTACACACTGAAATGAAATATGCTGGACCTAGAGAGGCAATTCACCATGCCATCATGCGTCAAAACTATGGATGCACACACATCATTATAGGAAGAGATCATGCTGGAGTTGGAAAATTCTACGATCCATTTGCAGCACATAAAATATTTGATGATTATCCTGAACTTGAAATTGAACCAATCTTTTTCCCAGCATTCTTTTACTGTAGAAAGTGTCTTACATTTACAAATCCTAATGTTTGTCCACATAGTGCAGATGATAGGGAACAAATTTCTGGTACAAAGATGAGAGAGATGATTAACAATGGCGAATCACCATCAGAATTTATCTTAAGACCTGAAGTTGCCAAAGTAATAATTGACTTTGATAAACCATTTGTTGAGTAGATTTTTATCAAGATCTAGGAACTTTAGAACATGAATTATAAAATTCCCATAATCTTTTTTGCCTCTCTGATTTTCTTTCCTGCATTTGGGCAAGAAATGACACCAAACGAATCTCTCTCTATGGCAAAATTTGACATTAATTGGAATGACTTCAACGTACCTTCAAGAGACGCAACAATAATTCCATTTGATGAAATTCACGAAACAAATTGGCAAGTGAATTTGGAAAATAAATTACTGTATGGTAATCCTGAAGGAACTGCAGTGGTACGATTGTATGATGCAAACATTGAAAGTAAATTTGTTGAAATAGGAATGGGTGGTATTCCTGATAGGCCTTTTTGGATTGCTGTACAATTACCTGAAGAAGGATATATTGTTGTACATGACAAACTTGAGAGAGGTTGGCTTCCTGGGGCTAAGGTGATATTGGCATATTCTGATACTGCCGGACTAACTATCAACAATGGAGAAAGAATTGTAATATCAAATCTAGATGTTGAGACTCTTGCAATTGAAGCATATTCTGTATGGGGAATGAAAGGTTCACAGGATCCACCTGCAACTACCGACGGATTCTTAAATCTAGAAGTTATCTCTGGTGATCCCAAAGAGGGCCCACTTCATATGTTCCCATTCTTTGTAGTTGGTGCGCTTGGATGTGTAGTGGTATTTTTACTGGTTTCTAAGAAGCGGAATTAGTTTTATAATATTTACATCCATTTCTTATCTTACAAACCTCACACATAGGAGAGATTGGTTTGCAAATGTTTTGTCCATACATAACAAATGTGTCATTTACATCAAGCCAATATTTCTTAGGGATTTTTTCCATTAAAGCAAATTCTGTTTCTTCAGGAGTCTTTGTATTTACCAATCCGAGTCTATTTGAAATTCTGTGAACATGAATGTCTACTGGAATGGCAGGAATTTCATATGCATAAACTAAAACGCAGTTTGCAGTTTTTCTCCCAACTCCCGGTAGCCCTACCAATTTTTCTAAATCATCTGGAACCTTTCCCTTATACTTCGAATCGATAATCTTGGAAACTTCAATTATTCTTCTTGCTTTCACATGATAGAATCCTATTGATTTTATTATTTTTTCAACATCCTTGATTTTTGCATTAGCTAATTGTTTTGCAGTTTTATATTTCTTGAATAATTCTTTTGAAATTCTTGCAGTGCTCTCATCTTTTGTTCTAGCTGATAATATTGTTCCAATTAATATGCTGAATGGACCATGTATCTCTGCATCTCGTAAATCCCGTAATGCTGTCATCCTAGGTGGTTTGACTGCATTCATTGTCTTATGCATTCCATCTAGAATTTTTTTCATATGTGTTTGATGTGATACAAGTCTTATATCTGTAAAACCTTTCCAATGATTATGGAACTAACTTCTGAAGAAAAGGCCGCATTAAATGGCGAACACGGAGATACACTACAAACTGCATATAGAATTTTAGTTGCAACAGGAGAGGCAACAAACGCAGAAAAACTCGTTCCCATAAAATGGGCACATCTTTCAGGCGTTAATTATAATACAATTGGTGATTCTGGTGAGGAATTTCTCAGAGAATTAAGTAAAGACGCTCGTGTTAAAGTAAAAGCAACTGTTAATCCTATGGGAATTGATTTTGATCACATTTCTGAATTTGATCACATAGATGACGAATTCATCAAAAAACAAGCAAGCATTCGTGATTCTTACATTAGGATGGGTGTGGAGCCAACCTTCTCTTGCACTCCCTACGACATCTTTGATCTACCTGAAAAAAATACCCAAGTCTCATTTGCTGAAAGTAATGCTGCAATCTTTGCAAACTCACTTGGTGGATTAAAGACAAACAAAGAAAGTGCATTTAGTGCACTTGCAAGCGCAATTACTGGTAAATCTCCTTACTCTGATCTACGAAAAGACGACATCACAACACCAATGACAATTCGAATGAAGATGGATAATCCAAGTGAACTAGACTTTGGTATGCTTGGATTCTTTGCAGGAAAAGTCGGTGACACATCTGTTAACATCTCTGGTGTATCGCAACCAAACAGGCGTAGTTGTAAAGCCCTGTGTGGCGGAATGGGAACTTCAGGCACATGCGCAAAATTCCAATTTGTAGACAATGAAGATGAAAAATCTGAGAAGGTTGATTTTGGAAAAGAAGAGATGAACGAAGTCTTTGACGAGTTAAACACTGCAGAAAAAGGTGATCTAATAACTCTGGGAAGTCCTCAACTAGGATTGGAAGAATTATCTGATTTATCCAAGATGCTAAAGGGAAAATCATTCCAAAAACGTTGCATGATCTTTTGCTCAAGAGCCGTACAAGAACAAGCTCGTAGCCTTGATTATACAAACGAGATTGAAAGGGCAGGAGGAGAAATTCTTTCTGACTGTTGTACGTGTCTTACTCCGTTAATTGATACCAATGAGACTGACGCTGTCACCACCAACTCTATCAAAGGCGCATACTATCTGAAAAACTCAACAGGTGTTGATGTAAATCTAAAACCTCTCTCAAAAATCATCGAGGATGAAACAAAATGAGTAAAACAATTGTTCAAGGAGTGGCTCAGGGAACAGTTCTAAAAACTACTAGCCCCATCAATTTTCTTGGCGCCGTTGATAAAAAAACAGGAGTGATACGCGACAAAAAATATGACATATTTGAAAAATCAGTTAAAGATACAGTACTAGTATTTCCTCATGGAATCGGAAGTAGTGTTGGCGCCTATACCATTTACTCATTAAAATCTAATCAATCGGCACCTGTTGCAATGATCTGCCAAAAAGCAGATCTCACTGTTGCATCTGGCTGTGCACTTGCAAACATACCAATGATTGTAGTATCAAATGAAGAATTTAATTCCATACAGGATGGAAATCAGATTACTGTTGATACAAAATCTGAAAAAATTTTCAACTAACCCATTTCTGTAACTTTACTTGCACCAGTTGGTAATGCTCTGACATAATCGTCAATTAGAAATATTTTCTTGAACCCCTCATCTGTTTTATCAAACTCAGCTCTGATCTTTTTTGCAACATCAGACATTGTTGAACCACCTGGTTCTATAACTGCGTAACACAAACATTTCTTCTTTATTGGTTCTGGCGGACCACAAACCATCAAATAATTTTCATCTTCTTTAAAAATTCCTACTGCAAGTTTTAATGTTGAAACTTTGATGAAATTTCTTGTTCCGTGAATCATGAATGAGCCTTTAGCCATTGACTGTCCAGTGGGTGCTCCTTTTTTCACCTGATCGGGGTTGACCCAGAAACTACTCATTCCATATGCAGATGTTTGCCATGCTCTACTGAAACAGACTGTAGCATGTGCAACTTCTTCAAAACTTAATGGTAGTAACTCTTCATCTTCTGCTTTCAACAAAAAGAATGGTGAACCATTAATCTCTGCATGAAAGACCTTATCATTATTCTCCAGATGTTTTCTAATTATTGCACTATTTGATGAGCTGTCCCTTCCTCCAACTGCCAAAATTCCATCTGATGTGAAGAACCATCTATACCTTTCATACCAGCTCTTTTTTCTTACTTCTTTGAATCCAACCGAACCTTTCGCAATCTCTCCTTTCTCAATCGTCTTTTCTAATTTCTCTTCCGTCTTTTTCATTAATTTTTCAATTGATTTTACAGCACCTTTTTGCTTTTTTGATTCATCAAATAATTTTGAAGCAATTGTTGGAAGAGATGAATCAGGATCTATTCGAATCTTTGACTCATTAATTTTCATGTAAGGAATTCCCTTCTCACTAATTATTTCGGCATTCTTTTCTTTTAGAGAATTAGTAATACTCTCATCCTTTACACTATGATGACCTTGGGATGTCATTGCAAAAAGCAAATTTGCTACTTCTGCTATTGACTTTGATTTTTCTAATACTACATTGATTGCGCCTTTCTGTTCGTTTAGTGTATTCTCTAGAGATTCTATTTTCTTATCAGCTGGACTGCTGAAAAGTGACTTGCCCTTTTCTAAAATTTCTTCAGTAAATACAATATCTAACCCCTCATTGAAACTATTTACTTTCTTTGCATTCAAATTGTCATCTGAAAACCTAATTGGATATGCATCATGTGCATCATCTTCAATTATTACAGATGCATCATGTGGGCCTTTTGTAACTTTAGAAAGAGTTGATGTAATAATCTCAAATAATGCCTCAAACTCTTGTTCTGTAATTTCATTACTTGGTTTTTTAGGATCGATTCCCGACAGTCTAATTATTTCTTCAACATATTTTTTTGGTAAGCCTAGTCCTCGACCTATAGTCTTTCCAATTCCGCTTGAAGAAAATAATTCCCTAAAGGCTTCCTTTGTTAAATTTAACACATCTAGTCCATCTTCCGGCGGTGGGACATAATCTAATCCTACACGAAGCTGTCTGTGTCTTACATCTATTGAATGTAAAAGTGCTAGAATTTTTTTATCACCATTACACAAAATTATGTTTCCATCGCCAAAAAACTCTACAATTAAGATAAACTCTTTTTCAAAATTTGTGAATGTAAAATAGGCAATTCTTTCAGTTCCAATCTGTTCAATTTTTGTTAGTTTTGCTCGTAAAAGATCGTTACGTAGTCGTCTTAACATTTTATTTGGTTCAATTGTATCAATTTTCTTTTCTGTAATCCACATTCCTATGCTAGACACCATTAGCATAATGTCTGGTTTTGTTGGATGGTGTAATTTGAATAAAAGACTGTTTCGATTAATTCCCCAAATATTACTTGCATAGTATCCACTAGTCTTTTCTCCTATGTCATTTACGAGATAAACTAGTTCAATTCCAGCAAGAGTCATGGTATTGCACTTTTGTCTGGAAATTATACTCTTACTATTGCCTAGTGACTGCCAAAGATTTTAAACGAGGCATTTCTGAGTCAACGTAGAAATTCAATTGGCAAAGTTCAAAAAAAAGAAATTCAAAGCAGAAAAATCAGATTCTAAGGACGAAAATAACGATCTTCCAGAAATTGAAGCAACAGAAGACGAAAAAAAAGAAATTGCTAAACGGACAACAGGATCTAATGAGGCAGCAGAATCTGCTAGTAAGAACGTTAAATGTCAAAAATGTGGACAAGTTTCCCATCAGGAGTTTGATGGTGCTTGGTTTTGCCAAAAATGTGGGTTTGAACATAAAGCCCCTGCTGTTGAATCTGTTGAAGAAACTCCGGCAGAATCTACCCCAGAACCAGCTGAGGATCCTATAGACAAATCCGCAACAAAAAAGCTAACAGACAGACTGTTCTGGTTAAGAATTGTCACTGCAATTGCAGGTGGTGTTATAGCTACATTTGCATTTGAAGATATTGCTGATGTAGAAGAAAAACGTTGGACATCAATTGTCTTTATGATTATGCTGTTTATCGCCACTGCAATAATTGCCAAATCTTGGAAAATTAGAATTGCAAACAGGAAAAAATACATTACAACTGGAATTGGCAGTTTTGTATTCATGTATCTGTTCTTCTGGATATTTACTTACACTGTAGTTAATACCGGCACAAGCCAATCAATGATTCCAGGTATATAATTACAAAATGTGGAAATCAAAAACTCCTGGAATTCCAGATGAAGAATTTGAAAGAACCGAATCTGTACCAATCACTAAAGAAGAGATACGTGCTATACAAATTAGCAAAGGAAGACTGTCAGCAGGTCAAACTGTTTTAGACATAGGATGTGGTAGTGGTTCTGTAACAGTAGAGGCTGCAATTCAAGTTGAAGAATCTGGCAAAGTTATTGGTGTTGATATTGACCCTAATGCAATTGAATTAACAGAAAAAAACCTAAAAAAATTTGGAATCACAAATTATGCATTAATTGAAGGAAATGCTAAAGAAAAAATCTCCGAACTACCTCAAGCAGATACTGTATTTATTGGCGGAACAGGCGGTGATACAAAGGACATAGTAGAATTATGTCAAGATAAGATCAAATCTGGTGGAAGAATTGTAATTGGCGTTATACTAATTGAAACACTTTATTCCGTATTGCAAACAATCGAAAAATTGGACTTTACATCTATCGATATCACACAAATTACAATTGGAAAAAGCCGCAAGACCAAAACAGGCACAATGATGCTTGCACGAAACCCTGTCACAGTTATCTCTGCAACAAAAAAATAATCTAGCTTTTTAATTGGGAGCAAAAACATCTCTCTTATGTCCGAATTAATAGGAATTGGCGTAGGTCCTGGCGATCCTGATTTACTAACTGTGAAAGCCGTAAAAGCAATTCAAAATGCTGATATTATCATGTGTCCCGCATCTGCAGAAGATAGACCTAGTATTGCACTATCAGTTGTTGATTCATTAATTGATAAATCAAAAAATCAAGAAATTGTAAAACTCATCTTTCCAATGACTAAAGACAAAGAAATTCTTGAGGCACACTGGAAAGAAAACTCAAAAATCATGGCAGAGAAAGTTTTGTCTGGAAAAAATGTTGTATATCTGACTGTAGGTGATCCGTATCTTTACAGTACATGGATCTACATGCACAGAGAAATCAGTCAAAAACATCCTGAAATGAAGATTACAGTCATACCTGGAATCGTTTCAATGTTCACATTTGCATCCAAAGTTGGTGTAAGCATTGCAGAAGGAGCAGAAAAAGTCGCAATCATTCCGTCATGCTATGATCTTAGTTCTGTCAAAGAGATTGCAAAAAATTCTGAGGTCTTAGTGTTTCTAAAAGACGGTAGATATTTTGATCAAGTGATTGAACTAGTCAAAGAATCTGGGTTCCCCGACAATTCTATATTTGCAATTGGTCAAGATTTAGGAACAGAGAACGAAGTTATTAGGAAATTAACACTTGGCGAAGTAAATGATGATACTCTTACTACAAAGTACTTTTCAATTTTGGTGATTAAACGTGTCTAAGGTATACTTTGTTGGCTGTGGCCCAGGAGATCCTGAGTTAATCACAATAAAAGCAAAAAAACTGGTTCAGAAGGCTGATGTCTTAGTTTACTCTGGTTCCTTAATCCCTCCTGAGATTTTAAAATATAATAAAAAAGGAAAAAAACATGACGCCGCAAAACTTGTACGTGAAGAAATATTTGATTTACTCTTAAAAAATTCGAAGAAAGGAAAGACTGTAGTTAGGTTACATGACGGCGATCCTGCAATTTATGGAGCAATTAGAGAACAGATTGATAATTTAGAAAAAGAAGATGTGGAATCAATTGTTATTCCAGGCGTTACATCATTTTTAGCATCAGCAGCAGCACTTGGAACTCAACTAACTTTACCTGGAATTACACAAACAATGATTATCACACGAGCAGAATCAAGAACTAAAGTTCCAAAGAGAGAGAAAATTTCTGAACTTGCGAAACACCAATCAACACTGATTTTTTATTTGAGTGTTCATCTGTTGAATAAAATTACTAAAGAAGCAATTGCAGGCGGATACAAAAAAACTACTCCTGTAGCTGTAGTCTATAAAGCAAGTAGAAAGGATCAAAAAATAATACTTGGAACACTTGCAGACATTGCAAGTAAAGTAAAGGCTGAAAGAATTACAATGACTGCAATTGTTATAATTGGTGATGTAATAAAGCCAAAATCTTACGAATATTCCAAATTATACGATAAAAGTTTCTCACATGGTTTTAGACAAGCAAAAAAATCTAAGAAAAAAGAGTAACTTTATTTGAAATTCCCATACTTTTGAGATTTCTTTGTAATGCCTTTGGGCTTTCTGTTGTGTAAATAGACAATGAATTTCTTGCAGACTTTGGTCCTTTCATATTGGAAATCTCTGCAGCCACATCATCTGCTGGATCTAAAAATTCGACACCTCTGAAATTTTTCTTTAGAAACGGCAAAAGAAATGGAAGATGTGTACTGGAAAGTGTGGCAATCTTGATGTTATTCTCTCTAAATTCATCTCTTAGCACTTTTAGTATAGTTTTTACACAATGTTTTTCGTTAATTAGAAACTTCCCACTTTCTACAAGTTCAACCAACTCTGAACAATTTATCTTCAAAACATTTTCCAAATCACTGAATTGTGATATGTAATCCTCCAACTCTTTGCTTTTCGTTACCAATTGTGTTGCAAGTACTGCAACATTACTTGCCTTTTGAATTTTTTCAAGTGGTGGTAGAACAGTAATTACATTTCTTGGTAACTTTTCTCTGAAGAGTAATGACGGTGTGTTTGATGCAAGTACAATTACATCTGGATTAAATTTTAGAGAAATTTTCTTAATCGTATCTATAATTATTTTGTATAACTGTGATTTTGTTTTTGTACCATATGGAAAGTTCTTCTTGTCTGCAAGATAGATGATATCTGATTTTGTCTTTTTTTGGATTGCTTTAATTATTGATAGAGAACCTAATCCCGAGTCAAAAACAACAATTTTCATATTCATTCATGCGTAGTTAGTTAGCTAAATTTAGCCTAATGTTGATCTTATTCCACACTTCTAATTAAGAACCATCTTTTCGAGACTACACAATGCCATCATTCCATAAAGCATGGGCACGTCAAGAATCAGCGGGTATATCTGACAAATTTCGTGATACCTTGAAACCTCAAGGAGCATTGAAACCAAGAATACAGAACGCTGTTAACAAATTACAGGCACAAACTTCTAAGATGGACAGTATGTTGGGAAAACTTGAACAAAGAGATCAACAATTATTCCAACGTGTTGTAGTAGCAGTTCAAAACCACGATAAAAGTGCAAGCACTGTTTTATCAAACGAACTAGCAGAAGTTAGAAAAGTAAAGAAAATGCTTGGCGGAGCAAGAATGTCTTTGGAACAAGTTCAATTAAGACTATCAACGATTCATGACCTCGGTGATGCAATGGTTGCAATTGGACCTGCAATGGGTACAATGAAGAGCCTACAATCATCATTAGGCAAATTCATGCCAGAAGCAGATTCAGAATTGAACGCAATGACCCAGACATTAAATGGACTTATGGTTGACTCGATCTCCGGTGATTCATTTAACATGGAATCAGATGCATCTAGTGAAGAAACCAATAAAATTCTTCAAGAAGCATCTGCAGTTGCAGAGCAACAAATCGGTGACAAGTTCCCATCAGTACCTTCACTCGAGCTACCAACTCAAGAATATCAAAAAACAACAACATCAACATCAACTTTTGAGTAGTTAGCTTTCTTCCTTTATTTTCTACCTATGTAACTAATGCACATTGTGATAAATTGCATCATCTCACTACTACCCATTTTTGAGTTACCTTCTGTTCTGTTTATGAAAACAGTTGGTACCTCCAATCCCTTCATACCTAACTGCTTTAGCTGATGTAATACCTCTATTTGAAAGGCAAAACCATCTGATCGTATCTTATCAAAATCAATCTTTTCTAGTGTTCTTTTCCTAAACATTCTAAATCCACTAGTTGAATCCTTGATCTCTATTTTTGCACAAGCACTTGCAATTGCACCTGCAATAGAATGTGTTGCCTTTCTCCACATGCCCCATCCTATGACATCTGAACCCTCTACATGTCTACTAGCAACTAAAAAATCAAAATTCTTTATCTTTTCTAGCATGTTTGGAATCTCGCCAGGTTGATGTGAATGATCTGCATCCATCTGAACAATTAATTCTGAATCCAATTTTTCCAAAACATGTCTGAATCCATCTTTGTATGCTGCACCTAATCCCATCTTTTTTGGTCTTTGAATAACTGTGATCTTTTCATACTTGTTGCCTAATTCTCTAACAATATCTGCGGTTCCGTCTGGGGAAGAATCATCAATAACCAAAATATCCAATTTTTCAACTAACTGTTTTATCTTTTCAAATAACTCTTTGATTAGACTTGGAATAGTTTCTGCTTCATTATACGTAGGAATCACAATTGCTAGTTTCATAAAATTTCACCAATAACTTAGAAGAAATATCTTATGGATATGCCGTCTCTTTTGCAAGAATTGTCTCCAATTCTGAAATATTAACACGATCTTGAGCCATATCATCTCTCCTGCGAATGGTCACTGTATTGTCTTCTTTTGTTTGATGGTCGACAGTTATTGCAAATGGTGCTCCAATCTCATCCAATCTTCTATATCTTCTGCCAATGGCACCTGAATGATCCAAAAATGAATCAAATTTTGTTCTAATCAAACGATAAATCTCATCTGTCTTTTCTGCCAATCCGTCTTTTTTTACCAATGATAAAACTCCTACATGGGTTGGAGCTAAATACGGCTTGATTGACAGAACCATCCTCTCATTTTCCTTATCTTCTCTTAGCGAATGCTCTAAAATTGTGTAAAGACTTCTGTCAATTCCCATCGAAATCTCAAATACATGTGGTAAAACTTTGTCGTCATTGTCCATAACCTCAAACTTTTCTTTACTCATCTTTGCATGACTTGACAAATCATAATCAGATCTATAGTTGCATGCTACCAACTCTAACCATCCGATTGTTGTATTTACTTCAAAATCAAACGCAACATCTGCATAGAATGCTTTCTCTTTCTCTCCAAGCTTTCTGAACCTGCTTTTCTCCATATCAATTCCGGTCTTTTCATAAAATTCTGTTAGCAGTCCAAGATAATATGCAACAAACTTGTTCGGAATTACTCCTTTGTCTACTGCTTCTTTACAAGTCATCACTTGTATGTCATCTGAAATTTGTATTCGCAATGTTGTATCTTCAATCTCTGAGAATTTTTCTAACTCATTTAATTTTCCTGGATTGCAAAAAACTTCAATCTCTGCTTGATAAAACTCTCTTAATCTCAAAAGACTTTGTCTTGGTGCGATCTCATTTCTAAAGCTTTTACCTACCTGTGCTATTCCTAACGGAAGTTTTCCACGCATAGTTTTGAATAATCTTGGAAAATCGACAAATATCGATTGACATGTCTCTGGTCGAAGATATGCTTCTACATCTTCAGGACCGATCCCAACTCTAAACATCATGTTGAATTTTTTCGCAGAATCAAACTCTCCTTTACATTTTGTACATACAATATTTTTTTCTTGAATCATTTTATCAAAGTCTTCTAAATCTGCACTTTCTGGAATCTCTACGTTTGCAATCTCTGCAATTAATTTATCAGCTCTGAATGTTAACCCGCACTTTTTACACTTTATGATTGGGTCTGCAAAATTTCCGAGATGACCTGATGCCTCAAAGACTGACCTTGACATTATCTGTGAGCCGTCAATCTCAAGCATTCTATCTCTTCTTACCAGTTCTCTTCTCCACAATTCAAGAAACTTGTTTTTCACACTTACGCCTGTTGGGCCATATTCCCAAAAACCTGCTTGTGCATCGCCATACACCTCGCAACTTGGAAAATAAAACGCTCTTTCAAGTGCAAGCTTCATGACGCTTTCGTAATTCATACTAAAATTCTAAAACAATCATGGAATAAATGCGTAATTACTCATGCAAGTGACTTTGCCTTTCTGATATTCTCAAAATCATCTCTCGTGTCATCTATGGGCGTCTCTAAGACAATTGGAATCTTATTCTTATTCATTATCTTAATCATCTCTGATAACCCTTCATCTCCAATCTCTCCTAATCCAATGTGATTATGTCGGTCCAAATTGGAATTTAGCTCTCCTTTGGAATCATTAAGATGTAAAATTTTCAAATTTTCTATCCCAACCGTCTCATCAAACTCCTTCATTGTTTTCTTTGCCGCCTCTTTTGTTCTCAAGTCATATCCTGCAACAAATGCATGACATGTATCTAAACAAACACCAAATTTTTTTGCTGGCTTGCATTTTGAAAAAATTTCTGCTAATTGCTTAAAATCAGAGCCAACAGAATTCTTTTGTCCTGCAGTGTTCTCAAGTAGAATCATTACATCGGCCTTTGTTTTTGCAACTTCATTTAGTGCGTTTGTGAGTCTCTTTATTCCATTTTCTTCACCAGAGCCTTTGTGACTTCCAAGATGAGTTACAAGATATGGAATTCCAATCTTGTCACATCTTTCAACTTCTTTAATCATTGATTTGATTGATTTTTCATATCCTTCATCTTCCGGTGTTGAAAGATTTGGTAAATACGGCATGTGAGCACACGTTGCCATTCTATCAATGTTGGAATTTGATAATTTTTCTTTAAACTTTTCAGCCTCATCAGGATCCAAGTCTTTTGCAAACCAACTTCGTGGATTTCTGGTAAATATCTGAAACGCTGAGCATTCTCTTTCAACTGCATTGTCTACTGATCTGTCTAAAGAGCCAGATATGGATACATGGGCACCAATCTGCATATTTTTTCTACAATTCATTATAATTTAAACTAGAGATCTACTGGAAATACTAATTTTATAATTGCAATTTTTAAACTAAGTTGGTGAACTATTGTTATGGTTAATCTTGGAAACGATGAGATCGTAAAGTATCCGTTTCTAGCAGAAGCAGGGAAATATCTAAGCGATAAGGGATTTTCACCAGAACAATTTGGAACTGATCCCGATCTAAAAAAAATTGTTGAAAATGCATTTGAAAGAATCATTACTGCATCCGAAGGACGAATTTTCAAATCGGATTCTTCGTCTAATAACTCTGCATTACCTTTAGAGATTTTTTCATTTTTGATTGCCGTAATCTTGCTAAAACTCTCTGGCATGAATACGCTGATACGAAGATTTTCTCTGGCAGAGGCTCGTCGCGCAGAAAAATTTCTAGAAAAAGACTTGATGAATCATCAGGATGCTACAAAAACCAAACTTTCTCTGCAAATGCTTAATGAATTATTCTCTATGACTGTAGAAAAAATAGACCAAGAATTTACAATTCTTGTTCGTGATTATCTCAAACATTCTATTAATTTTCATGAAAGAGAATGGAAATTAATTAACAGAAAAGTTGTAAATGGAAAAGTTCACCTTACTCCACATGAGACTGTAAGGTTGGTACGAAAAGAACTAGACAGACACATCTATACAAAAATCAACTCTTCGTCTTCACCTGGCATGATAGCTGGTTTTGAGACTTATGTTGATAAACTAAAACAACTTGCAAAAAAATTCGAGGTAAAGACGGTAGAGTCCAAAGAATTTCCTCCTTGCATAAAACATGCAATAGAAGTTTTAGAAAAAGGAGAAAACCTGCCTCACTCTGGAAGATTTCTCCTTGCCACTTTTCTGTTAAACAAAGGTCAAACAGTGGAACAAATTGCACCATTATTCAAAAATGCACCTGACTACAATCCAAAAGTTACAATTTATCAGCTAAATCAACTCTCTGGCATATCTGGAACTACAGAATACAAATGTCCGTCATGTGAAAAGGTGAAGAGTCAAAATCTTTGTTTTCCTGTTCCTGCATGTGATACAATAATCAACCCTCTTCAGTTTGGGAGAAAGAGAGCATGAATGCAAAAGACATAATATTCCTTGAAGACACATTCAAAAAATTTTATTTTGAACACTTTGATCTCTTGCATGTTCCTGATAATCCAAACCAGCGAGAGTTTGGTTACCAAAAATTTAACGGAGGAATGAATAGACACATCTCACTCAAATCTGATAAAGACCTTCACTTACTTTTAATGCAAAACAAACCTTCTGATGTTTACTGCTCGAATGCGCGATATATGTTCCCAAATCTGCCGATGGCTGAAAAAGATTGGCAAAACGCGGAGCTAATCTTTGATATTGATGCTAAGGATCTAAGAAAGGAACACCCTAAGGACAACACGCTAATCAAATGCTCTGATTGCAATGAAATTTCTTCACTGAATGAATCATGTCCGAACTGTCACTCCACAAAACTTTCCTTTACGACACTTACCTGTAGTGACTGCATCAAATCAACAAAAGATGAGGTAGTTAAACTGAATCAAATTCTTACAGACGACTTGGGAATTGATCAACAAAACATTAAGATCTTTTTTTCTGGAAACGAGGGGTTTCATATCTATGTGCCAAAATCTGAATACGATGATGTAGGCTCAAGGGAAAGAGCAGAGATTGCTGACTACATCATGTTTCGTGGAAGCATCCCTGAAACATTTGGATTTAAAAAATTTAACATGAACAAATCCTCCCTTCCGAAATTTGAGGATGTTGGTTGGGGTGGAAGACTTGCAAAGCACTTGTACGGAACAAAATCAAACCGCGTAAAAATTTCGCAAGAAGTGATCTCTGGTGGTTATACACTGTTTCAAAAAAGACTGGAGGACTTTAGGAATTCAATTGGAATTAAGATTGATCCAAATGTAACACAAGACATTCACAGAATTTTTAGATTGCCTGGATCTATTAACAGTAAAAGTGGCCTTACGAAAATTTTCGTAGAGGACTTGAAAAAATTTGATCCATATGTTGATGCTTGCTTCATTGATGATGAAGAAGTTGAAGTTGCGGCAAATTGTCCGATCAAGTTTTCATTAAAGAAGAAAAAGTTTGGACCGTTTAATAATGAGCAAGTATCTGTTCCAAAGTTTGCAGCAGTCTATATGATGTGTAAAGGCATCGCATCAAGCGTGTAATTATACATTTTTTTGCAATTCTACCAATAAGGTATTAATTAAATGAAAAACGAGTTTCTTCATCTTGTATAGTGCGAAAAATGAGGATAGTAGTCAACCGCCACCAGACGCTGGTAAATTTATCAAACTTGGAATTATTGCATTAATTGCAGTTGTAATCTTTGCATTGGCAGGAAACCAAGCAGTAGTTTTGTCAATGAATATAACAGAATTTGCTGATGTATTTACAAAACCACTGATGTTCTCACTGATAGGTGGCATCTCCCTTGCAAGTATCGCATTACTCAGAGTTAACGCCGTAAACAGATCATCAATTTTCTGGTTTTTCATAAGCGCCGTAATCAACATGATGAATCGCAGTCCGCAAGATCAGGTTCAACAAACAATTCCAAATTTTTCTGAATTCAAATTATCTGGAGTACACTTTGCACTCTGGCAAATTACAAAGATTCTACTCTTTGGAGCATTCTTTGCAAACCTCATGTTTGGATTTGGTTTATTGTATATGGTGGATGGAAATGATCTGGGAGTTGAAAACATTACAACCCTATTCTCGCTTCCGTTTGTAACTCCACCAAATGATCCTGGATTTGCCATGGACAATGTCACTCCAATGATTCCTGCACTCCTAATTGTGGTTCCTCCAATCATTGGTGCAATTGGGCTTCGCTTAATCCTCTATGTAGGAATTCATTACATAATCAAAGTTGTGACACTTTACTTGCATGACACAAGGGAAGGAAAACCAAGATACCTAAACTACATGGCAACAATTGAGGCAATAATTGGAATAGGAATAGTCTGGGCTGCCATTAACATGTTTTTCACAGATACCATTGACTATAACACAAGATACGCAATTGGTGGAACCTTTGTTGTAGGATTTGCAGCAATTGCATTTTCAATCTTTGACAGAATGCGTGCACGTGTTCTAACACACATGTTCAAGCGTGACGTATACATCCGAATTGCAGTAATAATTGCTATTGCATTAATAGTAGGTGTTGCAATGGGCGTAAACAACAGTGTTGCAGACGCAAAAAAGATTGAATACCTTGGACCATATACGGCACAACAAATTGGTGTAAATCGATATCTTGCGGAACTAGATCTAATTAACGAAAATACTCACGAAGTGCAAATTACATCTGTCAATCCAAATCTAATTGAATCTTATATTGACCAAAACGAGGATGTGCTAAGCAAGATCCGTGTCTGGGACTGGAATGCAGCATTTGCAAAACTAAAACCAGAGATTGGTCTTATTCCATATGTAGACTTTGAAGACAATGATATTCTAAGATTTGACGATAAACTTTACTGGACTGCCTCAATGAAGCCAATACTTCCTTCATCTGTAAGTCTTGAAAACCAATGGTATAACGAGCATCTTGTATACACTCACGTACCTGATGGATTTCTTACACTAGAAGCAACTGAAGGAAAAATTGTTGACAGTTCTGAACTATTTGAACAAAGATCCATCTATTATGGTGAGGGCGGTTTGTTAGACGATACATGGTCTGGATATCCCGTAAACCGTGATGTCAGTGCAGAACTTAACGGCGCAAAATATGCAGGAGCGGGCGGTGTTGATGTGGCACCACCGCTATCATGGATCTTTGAGCCAAACTTTATCCTCTCATATCCTGGAGAGTCTCTTCACATTATGAGATACAAAGATGTTAACGAAAGAATGCAGACACTTTATCCTTATTTCTTGTATAACATGTTTGGAAAAGAACTTGATTCCTATCCAGTAACTGATGGAAAAAATACCTATTGGCTTGTTCCATTAATAGTTGGATTTGATACAAGAGACGTTCCATATTCTGCGGGGAATCCATATCTTAGACTAGCAGGATACGCGCTTGTTGATACATACGACGGCGACATTAGCCTGATAAAAAATGGCGATGACTTTTTCTCAAACATGCTCATGGCACAATATGAGGATCAAATAATTCCAGCACCTGCATGGCTTGATGAACAGATTCGTTACCCACAGGAATTATTCAACTGGAAGACAGAGATGTACAACATTTACCACGTAACTGACGTTGAGACATTCATTCAAGCAAACGAGTTTTATGAAATTCCTAGAGGACTAGATACCTATTACATTCAAGCAAAACCACCTGGATTTGAAGAGACCGAGTTCATCGGACTCTTGTCATTAGAACTTCGTGGTTCTCAAGGACGTAACCTAGCAGGATACATGATTGTAGAAAACGACATGGGCACTCTTGGCAAGATGACCTTCTACGAAGTTCCATTAGACTCTGAGACAAAACTTTTGGGACCAACATCTGTTAGAGAAGCACTTGACCGCGACCCTGACTTTGCACAACTCAAGACACTGTTGAGAAACCCTAGAATTGGTGATAACATTTTGTATCGTGTAGGAGATCAAGACACTTACTTTATTCCGGTATATACTGCAGGAGCTGGTGGCTCAGTAGCACAATTAGGTACCATTGCTGCAGTAGGTGCAGGCTTTACAGGAGAATACTATGTTGGATTAGGCGAAACACAAGAAGAAGCATTTGAGGCATATCTACAAAAGCTATCTGGTGTTGTTACTACCAGTAAAACAGGTGAAACTATTGTACAACTAGACAAGGATGAAAGATTTGAGAAAATCATGGAGATGATAAGCACTAGTGGTTTGACAATTACAAAGCCTACTGCAATTCAAATTCCACTATCATTTGAGGAAGGTGACATTGTATTCTTTAATGAATCTGATAAAGATGCAACTCAAGAAATGATTAATGAGTTCTTTGCCAAGTTTGCTACAGAAACATCTAGAGTATTGATGTGGGAAGAAGATACATCTCTCTACTTTGGAGTAATCAATACGGTAGATGGAATTGCTGAGATTCACTACATCAAGATCCAAATCGGAAAAGACTAGACGTGTTATTGCTAGTAGATAATGGCTCTGTCTTTACGAAAGATATAGCTGATACGCTTTCTGAATCTCACGTAATCTTTGAGAAAAAATCATTCGATGAGATCAATCCAGAAGAGATTGGGAAATTTGACTCATACATCTTATCCGGTCGACGCCACAATGACTCTAAAATGAATGCAAAAAACTCAAAGATTGTCTTGCATGCGGTAAGTGCAAAAAAGAAACTTTTAGGAATTTGTTATGGTGCAGAAATTTTAGCACTTGCACTAGGTGGGACAATTCGCAAATCTTCTGTCATAAGAGGTGAACAAGAGATCACTTCTAATGAGAACTTGCTTTGTGATGGAAAAAAAACTGTTTTTGAAAGTCATTCGTATGAAATTTCAAAACTTGGCAACTCATTAAACTGCATAGGGGAGTCTGA